>Ga0075115_10000464_pt1 | contig 20129 bp, 15 predicted proteins | sample AntAceMetag02UKH_FD_69785 | JGI IMG/M metagenome (GOLD analysis project Ga0075115, IMG submission 69785) | Saline lake microbial communities from Ace Lake, Antarctica - Antarctic Ace Lake Metagenome 02UKH | ecosystem: Environmental > Aquatic > Non-marine Saline and Alkaline > Saline | place... | reverse complement strand
CCGGATAGCAAATGAGTTCGGTAAAATCTACTACGGCTGCTGTGAACGCGAGGATGACAAGCTGTAAATGGTAAGAAATACTCCTCATGTAATGAAGGTCTCCTGCAGCCCCTGGAGCGACAGAGAACAGTTCAGCGAAAAGATCGGAAAGAGTCTCATCATGTCAAACAAGCCTACCCCGGCCTTCATTGCTATGGATACGGTCGACTGGCAGGAGGTGCGGGAGGATCTGGAATATACCGTAGAATTGACAAAAAAGTACAATATCAACACAGAATTCATTCTGAAGGATATTTCGACAGTACGCTTCGATCCCGACCGCCTGACCAAGTGGCGGATATCGCCATGGATGTGGTGAATAGAATTTAGGAAAAATTTGCATAATCGCACATAATCATGGATTATTTATTGACACCTATCCTTTTTCCTGATAACAAGAATATATAAGGATACCTTCCGAGGTGCCGCAGCTACGTACTACCCTGTAATGGGATAGATGTATATGCTGCTCACCCAATGGGTTTTGCCGGAAACGGCTAAGCCTCCCGTGTTTGGAAAGGAAGTACACATGAATTCGACTACCCGAAAACCCTTCTCTTTACATAAAATCTCAATAATAATAGTTTTTTTTATATTAATCGCAGGAGCAGCTGCCCTACTTGGAGCCAATAATACCGGTTTTCTCAATATTACCGTAAACGGTACCTTGGAACAGTTCAGTAATCGGGATATGTCCTTACCTACCAACGCCCACCCGATTAATACAAAGGCTATACCGGTAGGCAATCTCATCCCGCTCATGTTGGATGTTTGGTCATTTGAAGCTTTTGACAGTTCAGGAATCCAATATGACATCCTGCAGCCGGGAAGTGCAGATGATCTCTTTGAGATCTTCATAATTCCACAGGAAAACAGCTGTCTTCTCGTCTATAACGACCGGCACATCCCGGGGATTACCGACATACAGATTAAAGGTGATTTACTGCCCCTGAAACCGCTGGAGGTTTGGGTAAGCTGGGAGGGCACTGATGCTCTAAAATCCATAGCAGCTGATTTTGCTGAACGTTTCTCTCTAGATATTACGGTACAAACTATTCCAAATACAGCCACAAAGCTGATGGCACATAATCGGGGGAATATGAACATTCCCGATGTTGTAATGATTAAATCGGACTACCTCCCTCAATTACTGTCCGAAAGAGCCCTCCAGCCAATTGGGTGGAAACTTCCCGATGTTATGCAGGAAAAGGGGCTTGCATCATTTTACAGCGGAGCTCAGTACGGAGTCCCTCTCTATAGTGATGTACAGATAATCTGCTACAATCCGGAAATTATTCCTTTTATTTATGGAAGCACTCAGAATGAGAATGAAGGAACACTTGCTGCACTGAAAAATAGCCTTTCCTTAGTAGAAGAACCAAATATTCCGGCTACATGGAATGTATACTCAGCTTATTGGCTCCTCTCCTTCCAATTGGGTTTCGGAAAACAGTCAGTACTGGAACCGGACAACTCAATAGTTATCGATGACCAAGCTACCATAGCTGCAGTTAACTATCTTATTTCATTAATGGATACCGATCTCCTGCACGCTGTTGAGCGTGACGGGATGATATCACGCTTCATTCAGGGAACTGCCGGTATGATCCTCACTGGTTCATACTCAATTCCCGCTTTTGAAAAACTGGGAATACCCTATGCTATTGCTCCTTACCCCATAAACCAGGCTACCGGGCAATATGTTGCACCAATGATTGATTATAAGGGTCTTGCTATCCCCAGGAAGAGCAAGAACCCCATTGGAGCCCGCCGCCTTATTCAATACCTGATTTCGCAGCAGGTGCAGGCAGAATTTCCTTTTGATCACTACAAAAACCCGGCTAGGGATGATGTCTGGCAACTTTCCACCCTGCCGGAACATACAGAATGGGTTTTGAAAGAGAGTATAGAGAGAGGGGCGATCATCCCTCCTGAACCGGCTTATATTATTGCAAAGGACACCCTCTGGAAAATGCTCAGATTGATGCTTACCAAGCAAATTCCAGTTGATATCGGGCTGAAAAAAGCTCAGGAGATTATTAACAATCAATTATCGAGAATAACTAATTAAGGAGAGTTTATGAAAAATTTTCTAGTGCTTATCACCTGTATATTCATGGCTGGTATCATCCTGACCGGATGTGTTTCACCTATCCAACCTGCAGTTGACGAAAATCCAGCTGTAGAAAGCGTTGAGCCGGCTGCTGCCGATAAATCTGCTGACAGTAAAGATGTACAGGATACACCTGATACGGAGCCTGTCGTTCTTCCACCAGGAGAGTGGACAGTTGCGATTGACGGACTATCTTCCGCTTCATTATCTGGAGGTGATTTAGTAACAGATAGTGGGCAGCTGGATCATATACAGACCATTGAAGTCGAAGTTAAAGGAGAACCGTATACCTACACCGGCATTTCGTTAGACCGCGTCGTGGCAAGAGCCGACGGGGAACCAGAGGAACACCCTTACACTTTCAATCAGAATGCCTGGGATTCCGGCTATGATATCACAGCAACAGCATCTGATGGCTATTCAGCTTCGTTTTTATCTTCCGATTATGACCCTCGGCAAATAATTATCGCCTACCTGCAAAACGGTGAGAATATCAAACCCCTGCTGGTGGGTACTGAATTAACCAAGGACCTATGGATTAAGGATATTGCAAGTCTGGAACTCTCCCTGGGCGAAGTTGAGACCGTAATACCAACTCTTTCCATTGTTGGCGGCGGGGCTGATGTTACCTTTTCAACTGAAGAGCTTAAATTGACTCCCTACTTTATTAAAGAATCAGGCGGGTACACCACTTCCGCAGGAACCTACTTTGAATCTCTGTACGGCGGAGTTCGATTGTATGATTTACTGAAATCTTTTGGAGATTTACCTGATGCCGGATCAGTTACCGTAGTAGCCACCGACGGATATGAGATGAGTTATTCTGTTTCTGATTTGAAAGATACTACTGAAGGCGTCTGGGTTGTTGCATTTGAAGAAAATGGCGAACAAATGGTTTTAGATCCCGGCTATTTCAGAATCGTAAAAGTGGGTAACCCTATCCCCAATATTGATGGACACTCTTCCGCAAAAATGGTTAGTGAAATCCATTTCACCGCAACAGCGCTTCGCGATTTCAGTCTGCGAGTGATTGGAAAAATGGACTCAATAGTAGATCGTGCCACTATACAGTCAGGGATAAATTGTACTGCACATAATACCGATGTTGAATATTACAACAAAAAGAGCGGAGAAGTTGAAAACTACTCTGGAATTCCCCTTTTCTCCCTGCTGGCCTTTGCCGATGATCCTGATTTCGCGCCGCATAAGCAGACAGACCGTTCCATAGCTGCATATGATGCCGAAGCTGCAGAAACAGGATATAGAGTTAAAATTATTGCTGTAGACGGGTATTCTATCACCCTTGATTCACGGGAGCTAAACGGGAATCTTGATGTGATTATTGCCATGTACCAGAACGACGAAGAACTTTCAGATGCTGATTGGCCGTTAAAACTGGTATGGGATCAGAATGCCGATATTGTACCTGAAGGGATTAAAGCAATCAGACAGATAGTTCAGATTGAACTTTTGTTTGAATAATTAGAATGATATACAACCGTTCCATCAAAAAAAACAGGTGGGGGTATCGACTCATGGTCATGCCCCTGCTCATCGTACTGCTGCTCATTACTGGAGTACCTTTACTCCAAGCACTTTTCTCATCATTCTACAGTGATAGTTACGGTGTCCGCGAATGGATCGGGCTGAAAGGCTATAGTTTCGTCCTACAGGACGGTGCCCTGAGGATGACCATCAACATCACAATGCTTTGGGGTATCGGATCGGTACTCGGCACCCTGTTATGTGCCTATTTGATTGCTGAGAAGATGTACTCATCAGCAAAACGGGCATGGCCGGTGTATGGAGCTCTGTTGGTTTCCTGGGCTATCCCGGTTTTTATATCGGTACCTCTTTGGCGTGCTTTACTCTATGGGAATGGAGGAGAGTCTCTGCTCTCTTTTATTACAGGCATCTCTATTCCGCTTACCTCCGACCCTACAGCGGCCTTTTTCGCCTCAATTGTGGTTTCTATCTGGTTGGGACTGCCGTTTCCAACTCTTGTAATTTACAGCAACTTGAAAAAAACAGACCAAACCATGCTGGATGCTGCGGCACTTGATGGATGCAGCCGCTGGAACCTGAACCGTTGGATATTTGCTCCCTTGCTGCGGGAACCATTGATAATTTTGGCAGTGTTGGCAGCAATTGGGAGTTTTAAAGAGTTTTCCATGATGTACCTGCTTACAGCCGGAGGACCGCCCCTGGTAGCCGGAATAACGGACAATTTCATTGTGGGAGCAACTTCCACGATCGGCATTTTTCTCTACCAGACATTCAATGGATTTACCGATTATGGGATAACTGCAGTATTCGGGATCATACTGGCCGCAGGAGTTGGCCTTATTATGCTGTTCTGGATGATTCTTAGGACAAGAGATTCCGAAAAACGTATGTTGTTTGCTCTCTTATTTTCCCTGACCCTGCACCTGGTCTGGTTCAGATCAATCTATTGGCTCACTATTCCTGCAGTTGTAGTGATAATTCTCGGTAGTCGGAAATATCAATTCCTACGAATTCACCTAAAGCAGTTTCTGGCACTCTTATGCCTCATTGAGCTGGCTGATGTTATACTCGCTTTGCGTAGTGAACACCTTTTTATCGCTTGTAATCCACCGCTTCTATTCACCCTGTTTCTTTTACTGCTAGCTCCCCGAATTCCGAAAGAGAGTTTATTCAAACCTATTACCCGGACGGTAAAGCTACACCTGCGATTCCCCCCTGCGGGCAACATTAATCTTCCCGGATTTTTCTATAGACTGCTGCAGGAGATGATAACAGGATTATTCATCATCAGCTCTTTATGTATAGTCTACTTACTGTTCTGGCTTAGTTTCTCCCAGGGGAATGTCTGCAGTTTCACTGGTTTCATCCCACCCTTCCCTTCTATGGAAGCCTATGGGAGGATTTTTTCCGAATTTCATCTGCACCGTGCTCTGATAAACACCTTGCTGATTGCATTACCGACAGCTATCCTTCTTCCCTGTGTGGTCGTGCCCGGAGCCTATGCCCTTTCCCGCATGCCACGCAAACATAGTGACCGCTGGCTCGCCTCTCTCCAGACCTTGGGAACAGCAGGAGGTATTCATACACTTATCCCGCTCTTCACTATTGTCGGGATCCTCGGTCTTTTAGACACCCGTGCTGCTGTCATCGTCCTGTATGTCGGGCATGCAATTCCGAAAGCAACTCTTATTCTCAAAGCATTTTTCCAGGATATTCCACACTCCCTCTATGAAACAGCAGCCATAGAAGGGTGCAGTTTTGGTACTTACCTGCGAAGAGTCTTGCTTCCCCTGACCTTCCCCGCAGTAATTACGATTATGATGACCAGTTTTCTTTCAGCCTGGAATGGGTTTCTCGTTCCACTGCTATTCCTCGGAACAGAGCAGAAATTCCCTGTCAGCATCACCCTCTTTCGTTTTGTAGGATCCGGCGACAGCGGGAATCCACTATGGAGCCTATTTGCAGCAGCCTCTATTGTAAACATGTTAATAGTTGTCGGGCTTTTTCTTATTGTTAAAAAACCTCTGGGAAAAGCGGGATTATCCGAGTATCGTGCTTAATATAAGCTGAATCTATCTGTTGCCCTACAGAAGTTTCCTTGTTGTTTAGTCTCCTGATATCCTGTATTCTTTTTAAAGCAAATAATTGAGGGCAAAGGAGACGCCTTATGTCTACTCTAAAGAAATATGAGTTTGTTTTTCAGAGTGTAAATTCTGAAAGTTATGCAAAGCCATGGCTTCCGAGCCGATAAAAACGCATGTTAATGACGATTCTCATCTACTGCATAGATGCAACGGAACGGGAGATATTAAAGTGGGAGAAACCCCGTATTCTTTGCGGTGCATATTGGGAGGATCGAGTACGTCTGCCGTACATCTATTTTCCCGGGGACTTCGATGGTTGTGAACGAAAACTAAAAACTATGGGCAGCTTTTCCGGTGATAACCAACATGGTATAACGCGGAATTCTCACCCGCTATATGTTAAGCGACTTAAGCTCGGCCGTACTGCCTGACTTTGTAGTTGTTAATTTTTATGTTGCTTGATTCAATCTAGACAGGTAAAATAATGTAATGAACTATGATGATGATTTCTATGATGAACAGTTAGTACGAAAAGACAGTAAAATCGGCCGTAATGACCCCTGCCCGTGCGGCAGTGGGAAAAAGTATAAACTATGCTGCTTAACGAAAAACCCTGCAAGTAATCAATATATAACAGCATATGAACAAAATTTTCTACAAAAGAGAGATGATGTACAGTCGTTTAGCAAGAAAGAAATAAGAGATATGTCGCTCATTGAATTGCAAAGCCTTGATATGAAGCATATGACGATGGAGCAATTATCAATTGCAATAAATACAATGGTTCATACCGATTTTTCTCTCTCATTTGCATTCCTAACTGAATTACGAAAATATTATGCTGAAACAAATGGGGTTTTACCTGGTAAAGAGAGAGTTGTCAAACTACCAAAAAGAAAAATAACCATACCAAAAGAAGATGATTTATACGACCATTGGATTATGGAATTTGTTTATTCCATTGAGATGGAAAACAGGCTTGAGTTTACTCCGCAATTATTAGAATTGTTCTTTGATACTACCAGTGATGAATATCAGAAGACAGAATTCCTCTACCATCTCTATAAGAAAAATTTACCGGATATTTTGAAGTACATAGAAAAAACATGCATCAAAGGTATTACCACTGATGAAGAAATGGTAAATCTCTACTATTCAATACACGATCATTATCCAGGTATTGCGGTGATGCTCTTCAGATCTTTGATAGCCGGTTTTCCTGATCGATATTTTGATATTGAAACGATGAATGAATATATTCATGAAATATATGCCAAATTTGATATTGCATCCGAAGAAGATCCTGCAATGCATACATTTGACCGAATATATGAGTTGGAAAATCAGGAAGCAGAAAATGAGATAGAGATGGAAGAATTGCAGTCCATTAGACAGGGATTAAGACAGGCACAGGCAGAAAGTGCAAACCAGCAGAGACAGATTAAACTTCTTTTGCAAAAGCAGCAAAAAGCACAACCTTCTGAAACTGTAATAAAGGCTGATGAAACCCAAATACAAAAGAGCAAAGAGAAAATCAGTCATCTCAAGGAAATAATTAAATCAAAACAACAGGCGATCAGGGTCTTAAGAGAAAGTATTCAGGTAAGCAGTAATATTGAACCTGAAAAGAGTGAAGATTCTTATGTACATGAATTAACTATCGACAACAACAATTTTACCGTACCAAAAGTGATATTCCCTATATTCCCTGAGAAATTCAAGAAGTCTGTTGAATTACTTGATGCTGCACTAGGCAAACAGGCAATCAAAGCTTTTACAGGATTTATAACCAATGATCCCAAAGTAATGAAGCAAACCAAAAAATTGATAAATGGAGATCATTACTATTCCATTCGACTTGGAATCCATTATCGGCTGATTATTAATTATATGCCTGATTCACAGCCAATCCCGGAATATGTAATCCACCGAAAGGATTTAGAAACCATTGTAAAGAAACTGAAGTAAAAAATCATTTATAGGTTCATAATGGGGTCAGACCCCTTTCCCAAGACCCCCTTTCCCAATCCTACCATGCAGTCCATCCTCCATCAACGGCTAGGGTAAAAGCATTCACCATACCGGCATAATCGCTTGCCAGATACAAAACAGCATGGGCAACATCTTCGGTTAAAGCGAGTTTTCCGGAAGGAATCTTCCCTAATACAAATTTTTTAAAATCGGGATTTTTGAGTCTCTCTCTTGTAAGATTTGTTTCGACAAATGTAGGAGCGACACTATTCACGGTAATATTATGTTTTGCCCACTCTACTCCCAGTGTACGAACAAGATTTATTATTGCTCCCTTAGTGGCACAGTATACAGCCTGGCCGGGAATACCGATCAGTCCAGATTGGCTGGAAATAAATATGATTCTACCAAATTTGTTTTTTATCATATTTTTTGCAACTGCCTGCGAGCAAAAAAATCCACCTCTAACATTTGTATTAAAGTGGTCATCCCAATTATCGATATCCACCCTATCTGCTTGCAAAGGTTTGTTTATCCCTGCATTATTTACCAGGATATCAATCTTACAGCCCGCTTTCTCAATTTTTTGAATAACCGATTTAATTTGGTCCAAGTCCCTTATATCCATAGCTTCAGCAATAATTGCTGATCCAAACGGTTCACAGAAATTAACTGTTTCTTCAAGACTAATATCAGGTTTATCGGTAACAATTACATTACAACCGGCTTCAGCAAACTTAATAGCAATTGTTTGTCCTATCCCCGTAGCTGCCCCTGTAATCAAAGCAGTTCGTCCTTTGAATGAGAACATTTTTTCTACCTCTCTAATTCTTTTTATTTGTATATCTTTCTACACGTCTATCTGCAGTAAAAGCATGTCCAATCATCCGTTCAACCCGGCATTGCCGAGCCGCAACTACTCCGACTTCAATGCTCGCCTTAGGTGTCATCTTCTGATAAGTTACGGTCTTGATAAATTTCCCAACCCAGACACCCCCGGTATAGCGTGCAGCTTTGCTTGTCGGTAAAATATGATTTGTACCGATAGCCTTATCCCCATAAGCAACAGTTGTCTCTTCACCTATAAAAAGTGAACCATAATTTTTCAAGCGGGAACTATAGAAATCCAGATCCCTTGCATGGATTTCGACATGTTCCGGGGCATAATCATCAGATAGCTCAATAGCCTCTAGGGGAGACTCTGCGACGTAAATTTTCCCATTTGATTCCCAGGATGCCTGTGCAATTTCTTTTGTTGGAAGCAGAAGCAGTTGTTTTTTTATTTCACTTAATGTTTTCAATGCAAATTCTTCACTTAAACAGACTAACAATTGTCCACTGTTCGGATCGTGTTCTGCCTGCCCTAACAAATCACATGCAACGAGAGCCGGATCAGCAGTGTCATCAGCTACTATTCCAATTTCTGTCGGACCGGCTAGCAGATCAATTCCACATCTTCCAAAAAGTTGTCTTTTTGCCTCTGCAACATATTTATTTCCTGCACCGCAGAGAATGTCAGCTACTGGTATATCTTCAAAACCAAAAGCCATCAGTGCAAAAGCCTGTACCCCGCCAACAACAAAAATCCGGTCAGCTCCTGCTTTTTTTATGGCATTGATGGTAGCTGGATAAAATCCTTCTCCTTTTACCGGAGGGGTGCAAGCTAAGACATTTGCTACTCCAGCTACTTTTGCGGGGATGATACTCATTTGAGCTGATCCAAACATAGGGTATCTTCCGCCGGGTATATAACTACCCACACATTCAACCGGTATATGTTTATGCCCAAGAATAACACCTGGATAAATTTCAATTTCAAGTGGTTGTAAGGTGGCTAGCTGGGCTTGTGCAAAAGTTCGTACATTTTGCTGACAGAAATCTGTATCTTCAATTAATTGTTTATCACATTGATTTATCGCCGATTGTATTTGCTTATCAGTCAATTCGAAATTATCAGGATTCCAGTCATCAAATAATGTACTATATTTTCTTATGGCATCCATTTTCCCTTTTTCCAATTCAATAAGCATATTTTTTACCAGAGTAGTTGTCTCTTCATCATGTTCAAATAATCTATGACCACCTTGCTTAATTATTTTCATACAGCCTCCTTTCATTCATGTGTACATGTATAAGTTTTTTTAATTATATCCTGAGCTATTTCCTGACTTTCTGCCTCAACAACTAAATACAACCCTTTCGAAGAGAGTTGCTGTAATAAAGGTTCAACTAATTGGACATCATCCAGCCTGATTAACAGTGCTTTCCCTGATTTCTGGATTTTTTTAAACACATCTAGAAAATGGATGGGTGAGGGTTGCCCTGCAACAGAGGTCCACTGAATAATTTGAATATGTTCAAGTGCTAAAAGTAAATCTAAATGGCGTATTTGTTCCATTCCATCAAGATGGTATACCGAATAATCGAGAAAGGCTGATTGGCTGGCAAGTTCAGGAACTATAAATTCTTTATACAATTCCGGTGATATCATTACTGAAATGTCAGCCTGCAGTTGTGAATGCAGCCCTGGAGCCCAGGTTTTAAGCCAATAAATCATGCTCCCGCCATCATTATTAGTTTTTACTATTTGATAAATTTCCAGGATAGTTTTTTCCCAGGCACTCTGGATAATTTTTAATGTATCTTTTACTTCAGCTGGATTTAATAAAAGATCTACAAGAAGCTTATCACTGCCTCTTAAATGTGCTAATGCATCTAAATTTCCACTAGTATCCGGCATAGATACAAAGAAAGATCCTTTACTTTCTGCAACATAATAGCGAGCGTGTTCGAGTGTCATAGCATATAAAGCACTCTTTTTTTCAAATACTAATTGATGAGAGAGCTCCTGATCAAGTAATGGAGTAAACCAGACAGTTTCACCATTTACCACCTTGTAGGAGACATTTTTAAAGAAACCGGCATGCCCGGATGGTCCCATGTTCAGCCAAATTCCCGGAAATGATTCTCCACCAAAAAAAGTAACCTCAAATAAAGATTTATGTCTTTTTACAATAGCTTCTGCATCTCCCCAATTATGTAATCTGGGCACTGATTTAAGTTTTTTATAGATGTCTTCTTTACCCTTTCGCGGCGCAGTTACAGAAATACAGCAGCGGTCAATTAGTTCTCTCGACCAGAGAGCTTCAAATCTTAATTTACTGGATTCCCAGTCATTTTTATATTCCATACAGGTCACTCGATGATAAAAGATGTTGTAAGTAAATCTTTTTCTCTTGATGAAGAACCTACATATAATTTGTACTCTATTTTCTCAGTAACCCATTGTTGTAAATCACAGTTATAATAGGCTAAAGAGCTGAGAGGTATTGAATATTTTACTCTTTTACTTTCTCCAGGTTTCAGGGTTACTCTACAATACCCCTTTAAATCTTTTATATGCCGTTCAACTGAAGAGTTAACATACCCGCAATAAAATTGAATTACTTCCTCGCCTTCATACTTACCGCTGTTTTCTACTGTAATTTCAATTTCCAATGGCTCATGTTTCTGAAGTCGGTATTTTGTTATGTGCAGATCTGAATACAAATAGGTGGTATAACTTAAGCCAAATCCAAAATGATAAGAAACCTGATAATTCTGTTGGTCTGTGAGAAAGTAACCATGATAGTAGTCATAATCTATTTCTAAAGTATCTTTATCAAAAAAGGGTAATTGATCGTCTGTTTTTGGAATGGTTATCGGTAATTTACCACAAGGATTGAAATTTCCGAATATAATATCAGCAAGAGCATTGCCGCCTTCCATTCCAGGATACCAGGTCATAAGGAGAGAGTTAATTCTTACATCCCAGGGATGGGTAAGTATTGCTCCTCCTCCCTGTAATACAACGATACTTCTGGATGTTTTCATGGCTACCATATTGATAGTCTGTATATCAGAATCGCATAGTCCAAGATCTGTTCTGTCACCCCCTAAATAGTCATTCCAATGGGGTATGTATTCCCCTTCATCGTTGGCAGTCAACCCAACGACAAGGATAACGACATCAGCACGACTAACCGCTTCCAGGCAGCCTTCCTGCTCAGTATTTTCAAAATAATACAGGATATTATCATCAAGCAGTTTATTTTTAATCCCTTCAAGGGGCGTTATAACATACGGTGGATAGACATGACTAGATCCTTTTGTATCCCCAATATTTTGTGTAACAGCTAGTGAACCTATGAGAACAAGCTCTTTTATTGATTGCCTGTCCAACGGTAGCAGCTGATTTTCATTTTTAAGAAGTACCGTAGATTTCAGGGCTGCTTTTTTGGCAACTTCAGTATGTTGCTTACAGGAGAGTTTATCTTTTTGATAGAGAAAAGGAGTGCCTATTTGTGAGAATTTTATTTTTGTTCTCAGAATTCGCAGTACTGCATCATCTATTAATGATTCATCGATAGTATTATTTTTTACTAATGATACTAAATCATCGCCGAAACAACCATTTATCGGCATTTCTATATCCAAACCTGCGTCTACTGCCCTCTTTCCATCATAAATACCATTCAAAAAATCTGAAATAACAAATCCTTTGAAGCCCCACTCCTTTTTCAGGATAGTTCGCAAAAGGTAGGGGTTTTCGCCGCAATACTCATTTCGAAATTTATTATAGGCTGTCATTACCGAGGCTGCTCCGGCATCAACACATGCCTTAAAATGAGGTAAATAGAGTTCATAGAGAGGACGCTCATCAATCTCAACGTTGACTCGATATCTTGTATTTTCAATAGTATTTAATGCAAAATGCTTAATGCAAGCCATTACATGTTTTTGAACCCCTTTAACTAAGGCTACCCCCATGGAGGCCAAAAGGAAAGAATCTTCCCCATACGTTTCCTGGGATCTTCCCCAAGAAGGGTGCCTGAGTAAATTAATACACACTCCACCGAAAAGATTTGCCCCAAGGGATCTTGCTTCAATTCCCATTACATTGCCGACCTCTTCCTCAAGCAGAGGATCCCAAGTGGCGCCTCTGGCCATAGTAACCGGAAAACAGGTTGATTCAGTGCCCATGACAACACCTGTGGGACCATCGGAAAACTTAATTCCAGGGATATTTAATTCGACATCTTCACCTGCATAATAGGGCGTATCATTATATTTTAGACAAGCAGGGATATACTCCTCAACTGATGTATTAGGTGTCATTTGATTGACTTTCTGTTCTATAGACATACTGTTGAGAATTTTTAAAGCCTCCTTTTCGATTTCCGGCTCCTCTAATTTCCCGAAATCTTCAAAACTGCCCCACTCTTTTTTTATATGTATTATTGATTTTAACGTCTCATTTTCGATGATTTTATAGGCAAGAGTTTTTCTCTCTGTGATATTCAATTTTTTAAGATCCTGAAAGGTCATCTTTATTTCATTTTCCATTCTATCTCCCCAGCACATTAATTATCCCTTAAGGGCACCCGCAGTTAATCCTTTAATTATCTGTTTTTGAGCAAAAAAGTACACTATCAGCAGTGGTATACTTGCAGATGCCAATGCAGCAAAAATATAGCCATAATCAGTTTCAAAACGACCTACAAAGTCCATGATACCCACTGGTATTGTTCTCATTGCCTGAGAACTTGTAAATGTAAGTGCAAAAACAAGCTCATTCCACACAGTAAAAAAATTAAAAATAATTATGGTACTGATAGCAGGTTTTGATAAGGGAACCATAATACTTATGAATATTTTTTTCTTGTTGCACCCATCTATACAAGCTGCATCCTCAAGTTCACCAGGTATCTCCCGGAAAAAACCCCGCATAATAAAAACTGAAACAGGTACTTGAAAGGCAATGTACGGAAGAATCATTGCAGAATAGGTGTCTAGTAGATTAAAAGATCTAAGCATTACAAAATTTGGTATCAGGGTTACCTGCACGGGAATCATCATTCCTGCAAGTAAAATATAAAATAGAACTTCCCTATATTTAAATGGTATCCGGGCAAATACATATCCCGACATAGTGGATATTACTACAATCCCAACAACTGAGATAGTTGATACAATCAGACTGTTAAGATAATAGATTGGAAAGTTGCTGGAACTCCAGATATGTTGATAATTATTTAAAAAAATGTGTTTAGGCAAAGAAAATACATTATCGTATAATTCCTGCATGCTTTTTAAGGAACTATAGAATAGCCATACAAGCGGATACGCAGAAATAATGAGGCAAAATAGTAAAAATAAAATAAGCGGTATTTTATTATATACATTAGTTATTCGTAAACGGCGAGTTATCATTATTTTTTATCCTGCCTTGAAGAAGTTAGTCGCATAAAAATAATAGATAAAGAAAATGCTATAATGAAGAGAATAAAAGCTAGGGCTGATCCATACCCCATTTCCCATGATAAAAATGTTTTCTTATACATATAGGTAGCAATAAGCTCACTCGCATGTGCAGGACCTCCGGCAGTCATAATCCAGACAAGATCGAAATATTTGATTGATCCTACAATTGAGAGAATACATGCTGTTTTAAGTGTACCTGATAATAGCGGAAGTGTTATTTTACGAACGACTTGAAATTTTGTGCAGCCGTCAATTCTGGCTGCTTCAAAAAGTTCATTTGAAATTCCTTCAATTGCAGCCATGAAAAGTACCATATAGAAGCCGACAAACCGCCAGGAGATTACAAATAAAACAGACAAAAGAGCCAGTTTGGGTTCTCCGAGCCAGCCCTGAGTAAAATTCTGGAGCCCAATTAATTTAAGTGTCTCATTTAACAAACCAAACGTTGGTTCAAATATATAATAAAAAAGATAGCCCGTTGCCACAGTAGAAATAATTTGAGGAGCAAAATACATCGTTCTTAAAAAGCTTTTTCCTTTGATTTTACTTGTCAGTGCAATAGCCAACAGAATGGCAAACGGCATTTGTGTTATGATCGAGAAAAAAACAAGAAATAAGTTATTGGAGAAAGATCCCCAAAAAATACGGTCTTTAAATATTGAAATATAATTGTCAAAAGCAACGAAGTTTTCCAATGCCCCCAATCCATCCCAACGGAAAAAACTGAATTCCAGTGATTTAAAAATAGGTATTACAACCAACACTATATATAGTATAAACGCCGGTACAAGAAATAAAACAATTGTTGTATTGACATCGTTTAATACGCGGCGCTTATGCATAGTCTTTCTACCTCAGTTCTTTTTCAGCAGCTGCTTCCCATTCAGCAGATGCCTCCTTAGGAGTAATTGTATTAGCAAATAATGAAGCAATTAGTGAAAGATGTGTTTGTGCCAGGCTGGGTGTTGATGCTTGGTCATAATATAGCTGTATTCCTGTTGATTCATTAAGTTCATTTGCTATACGTCTCGTAAGAGAATCCATCTCAGATTGCTCAAAATCATATTTAACTGCAGGAAGTCTTTTTGCGACACCCAGAACATCATCTGCTGTCTCCTGGGAAGAGAATTCTTTCATTAATGATATGACCTGTTCCGGATATTTTGTAGCGCTTAATACAGCAAAAGAGGCATTTGTGCCACCAACTATATCAGTTATCTGTCCTTGCCCTCCCTTAACTGCGGGGAACTTGAAAAAATCAACTTTCTGATACATCTGGGGGGCTTCTTTTGCTATTTGTCCGGGAAGCCATGATCCCATGAGCATCATTGCTGCTTTTTCCTGGGTAAAAATCTGACGCATTGAACCATATTCTGTTCCCATAAAGCCTTCCTGAAAACAGCCGCTAGCTACCATTGTTTGTAACAGCTCAGCTGCCTCGATAAAAGCTGGGTCTTCAAATGATGCGCCGGGGCTTCTTGCTATAGCTTCCATGAATGGATCCAATCCGCCAACACGGGTTACTAGATATTGATAGATGAAATCACCAACCCACTCTGCTTTATTCAATGCAAGCACGATAGGAATTATATCATTTTCTTTCAATTTTTTCGATACTGCCAGAAGTTCATCAAATGTAACCGGTACATCCAAGTTGTTTTTTTCAAAAAGTTCGGTATTGTAATAAAACATTACATTAGCAAGTTCAATGGGAACTCCCCAGATTTTATCATCTGAAGAAACAAAAGTTAAAGCAGCTTCTGCAAATTGCTCTCCCCATCCATCTGAACTCATTTCTTCAGTAAGATCCAGTACAAATCCCTTTCTTGCGTACATGGCGAGTTGTCCACCGCCCCATGTCTGGAAAATGTCTGTATCTTTTCCTCCGGAAGCAATCATGGTTGCAAATTTCGTCTTATAGTTACTCATATCACCGTAACTAATTGATTCAACTTCAAAGCCGGGAGTAGACGATTTGAATCGTTCTATAGCTCCATCAAGCACAGCTCTAAAGGGTGCTCCTTCAGGATAAATATCCCAAATTTTCAAAGTCACTGGTCCTTCTGCTTTACCTCCTCCATCTTCAACACCAGTCGCAAACAGCAAGCTACCAACGACAACTGCCATCAAGAAACCCAACATTACCTTTTTGTACATACGTCCTCCTTGATTTGTATTTACTCTAGCTCACTTATTTTCTTAGAGAACACGTATCTCTTATAATAAGTTGAGTATCGAGAAACAAATCTTCTTTTTCGAAGCTCGAAGCCCTTATTTGCTGAATTACTAATTCAGCAGCTTTTTCACCCATTGCCTGCAGAGGTTGTTTTACTGTGGTTAAGGGTGGAAAAGAATAGGCTGCTTTAGGGACATCATCAAACCCAATAATGGATATATCATCTGGAATTTTCAGACCCAAATCCTTTACTGCTTGAATGGCACCAAAGGCCATTTCATCATTAGAGCAGAAGAGTGCAGTTACTTCATTTTGTTGTTTCAATAGCTCCTTGGAACACATATACCCGCTGGCTTCAGTAAAATCACCAAACTTGATTATACTGTCGTCAATATTTATGTCGTTTTTTTGTAAAGCTTCCCGATATCCAGCTAATCTTTCTTGACTACATCCAAAATCCATTAATCCAGTAATAAATCCAATATGTTTATGTTTAAGAATAATTAAATACTCAACTGCATCAAAAGCTCCTTTTTTATTTGATGCTGATATACTGGATAGATCCAGATCAACTCCACGATGATCAATAAGAACAATAGGAATCTTATGTTTTAATATTTGAGTTTGTATATTTTTAAAATTCCTTGGCAACAAAATTACTAATCCATCTATTAATTTTTTTGCTATTTTTTTTATAAATCTTTCCTGGTTTTTCTCTGACAAGCTGGTTGTATAAAGAATTAGCTCATAATCAGTTTCTGCAATTTTTTCTGCTACCCCCTGCACAACAGTCAAACTATATGGACTCGTCAGCGTCGGAACTAATAAACCGATAATATTGGAATTCCCTTTAGCTAGATTGATGGCCGTTATTTGAGGTACAAATCCTGTCTCCTTAATAGTTTTAAGGACACGTTCCCGAGTAGAACTGTCAACTTCGGGTTTGTCATTTAATACACGAGACACGGTTGTTTTTGAAACTCCTGCACTTTTGGCTATATCGGTAATAGTTACTTTTGATTGGCTCATATTCACTCCACAAGTTTATGAAACCGGTTCCGGAACCGGTTTCATATTAATCTGAAATATATTTATTGTCAACATTTTTTCTCAAATTTTGTTGTTGGTCAGCGATAATGTCACCCTTTGGGTAAATTAACCTGGAAGGAATCTTCGTTGCCAATCACCTTTTACCTGGTTGCACAAGTTTATAGGTGGGTATGCTGAATAAGCTACTTACATAAAAAGAGATAGAAGCTTCTAGATTTTAGATTGTCGGAAAAACGTATCGGGAACAAAGTCCAAGAAGATGCACGTTTGATGGAGTTGTCTGTGATATATGATTAAAAAACTGTTCTTAGGCAGTTTTACCAGTATGTATACTTTACACCTCCTTGGTAAATAAGAAATTGAAAATCGGCCGTAATGACCCCTGCCCTTGCGGCAGTGGGAGAAAGTATAAACAATGCTGCTTAACGAAAAATCCTGCAAGTAATGAAAGGTATCAATATCCTGGATCCGGGGTCTCAAGCGGCCCCATTCCGCTGAAAACTGCGAAGCTGTTTAAGGGGCAGGGGTATTGCACCTTTCGATCTCTGCTGAACGGTATGGAATACCGTTCAGCGGTGTTTCAAACCAAAGGTTGTCTTTTCGGAAATGGAACCATCATGATGGTTCCGCTCCTCTCGCTCGTTTGAGAATAAAAGCATGAAAACGACACATTTGGCATACAGGATTTTACCGTTTCAGCAGTATAAGAAAATACAGGGGAAGAAGAGACGGCTGAGGGAGCAAACTTTGTATCGGAGATACCGTCAAGGACTACGTTACAGTTTTTCTTACTTCCATGAATAAGCTGTGTATTGAAATGAACCATACCCGGAAGAAGAAAGGAGCAAAAAAGCTCGGAAGCAGATACTACACAGAATGAAACAGGCTCTAATATAGCAGCCAATAACTCTATCCGGGAATAGTATGGATTCTCATGTTCCTGTTTTTGTTCTGTTTCTTTCATTTCCAGGAAACTTATTTCTTCGGTTTAGATGTGTTCGTCCTCACCATTTTCCTTAAGTTTTGATTCTTGTATTTCCTGAGATCCATCTGATTTTACATCCACGGTTGATAGCTCAGATTTAGTAAAATCCTTAGGGCTTCTCCGCTTTTCCCAATTTGCTTTGATATTCTTTATAGAATCTATTCTTCTGTGTGTCCAACTTACCAGTAAAAAATATTTTACTTTGAATCTATGAAAGGTGTCTGGTCTAAAATAGAACAAGAACAAAATAATTAGTACCAATAAACTAACGATGACTCCCCCAAAAATTATCATTAGAGTAGACCTTTGATTAAGTTGTCTTGATACTGGCTCTTCAATTGATTCAAGTTCAATTATTTGAGGCAACTCGTTATGTGACTCTTGAATATTCACCTCCTGAATATCCACAACATCCAACTTTTCTTTCTCATCAGGATCAATCGGTGAAACAATAGGTTCTGTCTTAACATCTAAACTTGTAGCCTCCAGATCGTTCGATGTTTTTATTTCGTTAGCCGAATCTACAACTTCGAGCTGTTGATTTCCAGTAACATTTCTATCCTCGAGTAACACTTCACTCTTATCACTAATTGGAATTTCCATGCTTATATCAGTGCTATTGAAATTGTTTTCTTCACGTAATTTTTCATTTGGTAGTACCAATTCAATAGTTTCTACATTTTCTCTATCCTGTTCGGAAATTGATGCTAAAGGATCCAAATCAGGCGTTTCTATTTCTATTTCTGGTTCTGGTTCTGGTTCAATAACAGCTTCAACTACCTCTTCGTCTGATAGCGTTCGATCTGATGTAAGTACCTTTATAGGGATCTCTTCTTCTAGAGACGCTACTTCCGGAGTCTCTACTGAATCGGCAAATTCGGGACCGGATTCAGGCAGTCCCTCTTTTATTTCTGCCATATCGGTCTCAATCGGCTCAGAGGGGGTTAGTGCATCGGAAGTTGGTTCTATTTCTGCTTCTGGTTCAGGTTCAGCTTCTGGTTCAATAACAGCTTCAACTACCTCTTCGTCTGATAGCGTTCGGTCTGATGAAGTTGAATTTGAGGCTGTTACTTCATCCTGAGACGTATTCTCTGTATTATCAACTGGAACCAACTTAAGCTCCGGTATAGTTGTACAGGATATCTCCAACATAAAGAGAACACAAATAATGACAATTAATTTTTTTTTCATAAAGTTTCCCCATAAATGGCAAGGACTTGGGCATCATAATAAAACGCTTCCATTATCCTTTTTTATCTTGCTGATTAAAGATAACGATTATCAATACTTGCTTGGACTGTTTAAATGAACTAATTCTAATCGTTTCCAAGCAACATAAAACCATTTTGAAAATTGTCAGCTCCTCTGGATCAAAGTATTTGACAAAAACACTTATACTGGCAAACCAACAAATCAATTTCCTAAAACAACGTTCTTCACTGGCCGTCTTCTTTTTATTAGCTGGGATTATTTCTCTTTTCTTTGGGGGCATCACTTAGTTCGTATTTAGATAATGTTTTCAAATATCCAGCGGTTATTCGTTTATACAAACTAGCTACACTAGCTGGTAGAAGTACATGAAACTTTTTCATTGGCTTCATTCATCCTTCAATGAGTCAGGTTACTTATCTACTCACCTTGTCATCTGAGATCATTATAGCCGGTGTTTTAAAATCTCTCAACTTAAGATCTGCACTACCGGGTACATTTACCACAGGAATGCACATTAGCAGAGAAAATGTGGCAGTAAGTTATTTGTGAGTAATGCAATGCGAAAATAGAAATAGTATCAGATCTTAAAAGGAACCCGGTTCATAATACAAATAAATACATATCATAAATATCATGGATTGAGATGAAAATCCTGTTCATTGACTTCACTGCTTTCAGAAACAACCTTTC
>Ga0075115_10000456_pt1 | contig 20272 bp, 15 predicted proteins | sample AntAceMetag02UKH_FD_69785 | JGI IMG/M metagenome (GOLD analysis project Ga0075115, IMG submission 69785) | Saline lake microbial communities from Ace Lake, Antarctica - Antarctic Ace Lake Metagenome 02UKH | ecosystem: Environmental > Aquatic > Non-marine Saline and Alkaline > Saline | place... | reverse complement strand
CTTGCCCATGCATCAACCACTATTCCCTTGTCGAGAATGCGATCGATCACTTCCGCCAAACTTGAACTGGCCATTGATTTTTCTACTGGCATGATTCTCACCCCCTTTCTCTATTGGATTCTTTGTTCCCCACATCAAAAAATCACTTTTCCGATGTGGGGGCCCTGCGGTACTGCAAAAGAAGAAAAGGACGATTTAGGTCACTGCAGGAAACGTGCCATTTAGAAATTTGTGTATGATTCTGAGCACCTAAGTCAAAATTCCTCGATAACTTAGGCGTTTAAGGATTGGGTAGCCAGGAGCATATGCATTTAGACACTTGCTTATGAGACGTTCGTGTCGGGAATGAAATCCCGAATCGGAAAAGGTTTCCCGAATACAATTAGTGCGTAAGTTCCTGAGCACGCAAGTTTGAAATGAAACAGGAAAAGGTATTCCCTTTAATGCTTGAAAAGAAATGGATAGAGATGTTTGAATAGCACAATGATAGGTTTCGCTGAAAAACGGAAGCTCAAGAGATCATTGTGCGATGTAACGTCTGTCAGAGCAGAGGAGCTGACCGCCCCTCAGAGGACAAAACGTCTACATACCGTCGACAAGCCAACCCCATCCCTTGTTCCAGCCAAAAGCCAAGTCATATGCATTGCAAGTGGTAAAGGCGGGACTGGAAAAACAATCGTTACGACGAACTTGGCTGTTTTGCTTGCGAAGAGCGGATTGAGGGTCCTCTTGCTCGATGCGGATCTGGGGCTTGCCAACGCCCACCTACTCCTTGGAGCATCGCCCACCTTCGATATATCCTCCGTTATCGATGGAAACAAGAAAATGGAAGATATCGTGGTCGAATGTCACGAGGGGGTGCGCCTCATTCCGGGCGGCACCGGTTTTAGCGAGCTGGCGGAACTCAAAGACTGGCGGTTTCGCTTTTTGGCCAGCGAGCTGGGAAAATTGGAGAGTGATATCGATGTGATGCTTGTGGATCTTTCGGCCGGTATCAATCCGCAGATAATGAGATTCCTAACAGCCGCCCATGAAATCATCCTCGTCACAACGCCCGATATAACAGCGTTAATCGATGCCTACGCCACGATAAAATCGTTGTCGAAAGTTCGTAACGGCGCCAAGATAAAGCTCATAATTAATCAGGTTCGAAACGATGACGATGTCCAGTCCGCTTTCCAAAAATTGAAACGCATTACAAATAAACATCTGCACGGAATCGATATCTCCATCTTCGGCTGGTTGCCGCATAACTGGTATATTCACAATTCCATCTCAAAGCGGAAACCGGTGTCTCTATTGCATCCAAAATCCCTTGTTGCCAGGCGATTTCAAGGCATGGCGACAAAGATAGGCGAAGCTCATTCACGGTGGAGGGTAAATCAAGCGAACCCTGACAATTGCGATATGTCGTTTTTTGCAAAGTTAGAGCAGATGGTATTTGAGTAGAGTTTTATTGTGAGGAGTTGGACGATTTTTTTGATGATGAAGATGAGATAACACAGATAGAACGGCTTTAGTTACGATACCGGAAAGCTGATGGTTGGCAATTCGAAAGTTTGGTGTTGTCAAGTTACTCCCAATTTGGTAGCGGCGTAACAATCGAGTCACATTCAAAGGTCAGCCGAAGGATCCCGCAATGATCACGGCATTCTTCGCCTCCTACAGAACAATAGGTGAAAGGAGGCGGTATTATGTACACGATCGCCGTGGCCAATCAAAAGGGTGGTTCAGGAAAAACCACCACAACTGTCAATCTGTCTGCATGTCTCGTCGAAAAGGGGCACAAGGTATTGTTGGTGGATCTCGATCCACAGGCACAGGCCTCCACCTGCTGGAGGGTAGAGGAGTTGGAACCCAAGGGGACTGTCTTCGATATGATGCTGGAGACGAGGGATCCAGACCGGCCGCTCATCGAGATTGGCCATCAGCTGCAGGATGGTTTGACCCTTGTTGCTTCGGAACACATCTCGCCGGATGATGAGGCCCGCTTAATCGCCCAGCCCAGACGGTTCACAAGACTCAAGGAATCGTTGCAAAAAGCAAGGAAGGACTACGATTTTGCAATTATCGATTGTCCACCCACGCTGGGAGTGCTGACCCAAAACGCCCTGCTTGCATCCGATGCAGTGCTCCTGACCGTCGAGACGAGCTTTCTGGCGCTACATGGCGTGGGGCGCATGTTGGAGACAGTTCGAACCATACGAAAACAAAATCCGTTGAGGGTATTTGCCCTTGCTACCATGTATGACAGACGAACAAACTTCGCGACTGAGGTCTTAGAGGATATGCAAGGTTACTTTAAAGATATGATGCTTGGAACGGTGATCCGCCAGAATGTTCGTCTAAAAGAAGCGGCCAGCAGTGGAGTATCCATCATCGATTATGCCCGCAGCTCATACGGCGCTGAGGACTACAGAGCCCTAGCCAATGAGTTGCTTACGAAGATCGGGTAAAAACGACTATTGACAATGGACCATTGACCATTGACCTGGGAAAAGAAATTCATGTCTTGGTTCATAGTCTATAGTCAGTGGTCCATGGTCGTTTTTTATGACAATGAACACGGAACAAAAGGTCTTGGAACTGGTTGCTCGCCTCGGCGATGCCAATACGCTTCGGGTCAGCAACGATCTAATGATAAGTACGGGTTACGCAAACTATCTCTGCCGCTACTTGAGGAGGGAGGGGCTCCTCGAAACATCAAATGGAAGTTATCATCTCAGTAGAAAGGGTGCGAAGCTAATTTACAATGAAGAGGATGATTCCCGACCACCGATAACGCGCGGCGAAATCAAACGGATCGCACAGGAAGTGGCCCAAGAGATAAAAGGGATTATCCCCAAGGGATTTAGGACTTCGCCCTCACATCCAGGCGTTGAAGATGAGGGTATCCATATCAAATCCGACTACGTCGATCCATCCATATTCGAAGATGCGGGACTGGAATCGAATGTGACCGAATTGATAAAGGAGAGGATCGACATAGAACGCGGGCTGGACGAAACCGTAGCCCAACTGAAAAACATCAAAAGGAAAGAGGGGAGAAAGAAATGAAAAGGCAACCAAAGAAAAAGCCAGGTGAAGGTTCGAAGAGCAAAACTTCTTCAGGTAAAGGGATTGACATCGGTACCAGCTTCATCGGCTGCTGCACGAGAGATGGTCGGCACGGTAGCGTCCGCTTCAGATATGAGAGGGATGCCTTCTTTGAAATCGATCATGGTGACTTTACAAAGGGAATGCTCAACAAATCCAACGTAAAGTATATCCAGAAGGGGGAAAAGCTGTATATCATCGGCAACGAGGCACTCAATTTCGCCAATATGTTCCACCGCGATACGCGAAGGCCCCTTCGAACCGGAATCATATCCCCACGTGAGAAGGAAGCCCTGCCCATGGTAGAACTTCTGATAAGATCTGTCGCGGGCAAACCATCCTCACAAGGTGAAATAGCTTATTATTCTATTCCAGGTGCACCGATAGACAAAAGTTTTAACACGGTCTACCACGAAAAAGTTCTCAAGGGTTTTCTGGCCAATTTGGGCTACCTCCCCAAACCTATCAACGAAGGGCTGGCAGTCATCTACTCCGAGCTGAACGGATCAGGATTTACGGGGATGGGTCTTTCATTCGGCGGTGGAATGGTCAACTTCTGCTTGGCACTTATGTCGGTACCTATCATCAGCTTTAGTCTCACAAAGGCCGGGGATTGGATCGACGAACAGGCGGCCGAGGCTACAAACGAAACCGCAACGCGTGTGTGCAGCGTCAAAGAAGCGGGTATCGACCTGAACAACAACTACGCAGGCGGTATAGAGAAAGCACTCTCTATATATTATGACTACCTGATCGAATATGTGGTCGAGAACATCAAGGGGGAGTTGGAAAAGCAAGAACGCATGCCCACGTTTGATAAACCGATCCCAGTTGTCCTCTCCGGAGGAAGCGCATTGCCCAAAGGGTTCGCTGACAGGTTCAAGGCCATATTGAAAAAGCATAAGCTGCCACTGGAGATTGGCAAGGTTCAAACCGCTTCCGATATGATGAAAGCGGTTTCAAAGGGAGCGATGGTGGCAGCGCTGGGAGAGGGAGCGAAGTAAAGATGTCAGTGCCCTAGCGCTTACCAGATTTCTTTTCGAAGTCACGAATACGCTTGGCACTTTCTAACATACGCTTTCTGCTATCGTCCCTGTAATATTCATGCACTAATTTCTCGATCCGCCGGCGATCGTTCCGAAGCTTGGCCAGATATTGCTGATAGGTCTCTTTGACCGGTGCTTTCTTCGATTTGTTTATTCTTGTCGGTTCCTTATCCGTAGATTTACGGGGTGACTTCGCTTCTTTTCCCTTTGGCTTGGCACGTTGAACAGCCTTGCCCTTTACTGAACCGCGTCGCCCCCCGACCACTCTTTTTTTCGGCGGCGGTCTCCTACGCGCCTTGCGCATGATCTTCTTCGGCCTCTGTTGTTTCATTTCTTTTCCTAAAAAAATCGACACGCATGCAACCCTAAATAGTTCTACGAGTATAAGCTATCAGCAAATTCCATGCCAATAGATATTATAAGACACTTGAATATAAGGGGGTTGTCTCTGCCTCAAATGAGGCGATCATTGCAAGGGCGTACATGCCCGCTCAAATTTCTGTTTTTTTTGACGGTGCGTCAAATTTCACTACAGATACACATCGTTCGGATGAATCGGCCTATGGTCAATTGTCGTTATTCTACAATCGGTGGGCTTTAATTTTATTGAAGAGCGTCTTGGCATCGACATCCAGGAGCTTTGCTGCCTCGCCGCGCTTTCCTTTGGTTTTTTCCAGAGTCTTGATGATGATCCGCTTTTCCGTTTCCTCTGCGGCTGTACGAACGGCGTCCTTGAGATTGTATGAATTAATGAACTCTTCTGTTTCGGTCGGCTTGAATTCGCGAACTTCCGAAGGCAAGTGGTGGGGGAGAATTCTCTTGCCGGATACCAGCATACACCTTCTTACAACATTTCTCAGTTCCCGCACATTACCCGGAAAAGGATAGCCTTCAAGCAGCTTCAAGGCCTCCTCCGAGATTCCGCTTACATCCCGCCCCACCTCTTCGCGGCAATCTTCGATAAAGTTTTGTACCAATGGTGCAATATCCTCGCTCCTTTCACTCAGCGGAGAGATGTAAATGGGATATTCATTAAGCCTGTGGAAGAGATCTTCCCGAAAGCGACCATCTTTCGTTTCAACAGCCAAATCCAGATTTGTGGCCACGATGATCCGCACGTCGATCTGTATCTTCTTGCGGCTGCCCAGGCGTTCGACCTCGCGGCTTTCTATAGTGCGCAAGAGCTTTGCCTGTATTCCAACAGGCAAGTTGCCGATCTCATCGAGAAATACGGTTCCGCCCCTCGCCGATTCCAACTTGCCCATTGTTGACCTGTATGCGCCGGTGTAAGCACCTTTTTCATAGCCAAACAACTCACTCTCCACCAAGGTCTCGGGACAACTTGCCAAATCGATGGGAACAAAAGAACCCCCGGCCCTCTTGCTCCCCAGATGTATGCATTTTGCCACCCTCTCCTTGCCCACGCCGGTTGCCCCTGTGATGAGAACGGTTACGTTTGTTGATGCTACGATATCGATGGCCGAGACAACCTCCTGCATCTTCTTGCTTGCCGCAACCAACTCCCCATGGGCTATCGATAACCTCAGGCGTTCGCGCAGAAACCTAACCTCCCTGACCAAACGCCAATTCTCCCATGCCTTTTGGATATGAGCGATCAGATCGTCGTTGTCGAATGGCTTGGGCATATAATGAAACGCGCCGCGCTTCATGGCCTCCACAGCAGTTTGTACGGTTTCATGTGCGGTGAGCATGATTACCGGCAGCTCCGGTTCGATCTCCTTGATTTCGGATAATACGGTCAGCCCGTCGGTATCGTTGAGAACCAAATCAAGGAGTATTACGTCGGGCAGCTCACGCCTTACTTCCTTGATGCACTTCCTGCCCTTTTGTATTGAGCGCACACGATAACCTGCTCTGGATAGGACCTTTTCGATAGTACGACAGAGTTCCTCTTCGTCATCGACAACCAAAACATTGATGTCAGAATTGATATCGTTCGCCATTTATTTCTCCATAATGATCGGAAGTTCGATCCTGGCCACCGCACCCGTACTTTCCTCGCCCGAAAAGACAAGCTTTCCGCCGTGGGCACGGATTATCTCCTCAGCTAAAGGAAGCCCCAAACCCACGCCATCCTTCTTAGTGGAAAAGAAAGGCTGGAGGACTCTTCCAATAAGTTCCTTCGGGACTCCTCTGCCTGTATCACGGATGGTGAGCTCGATCCATCTTGCCTGCTTAGATTTACGAGCTTCCACGTATAATGTACCGCCATCCGGCATGGCATCGATGGAATTGAGAAGAATATTGACGCAGGCTTGCAGAAACCGTTGGCGATCGAGTTTAAGTTTGGGCAGATGGCGTTCCACGTTCTTCTTGATCTTCACACCGCCCTTCTTGCATCTGTTCTTTACCAAACTCAGTCCCTGATCCAGGATATCCTCAAGGGAGATTATCTCAAATTGCACATCTTTGGGTTTTGCATAGTCCATCAACGCGCCGATTACGGAGTTGGCCTGGGCGGAAGAGTTCATTATTGTATCCATATCCTCGTGGATTGGAGCTTCCGGGGAAATCTCGCCCTTACAGTATTGGGCCGTCGAACTGATTATCGCCAGGGGATTTCTGATTTCATGAGCGATCCCGGCGACGAGCGAACCCAGAACCCTCGCCCGCTCGGACTCGTACAGTTCCGCTTCCACCTGCAAGGTGCGTGAAATGTCGCGGCAAAAAAGAATCACCGCGTACACGGATCCCACAGAATTCAAGAGGGGATAGGTGATGGCATCAAAAAGTCTTCCCTTAGCCTTGTCCATCATCCAGAAGTCCTGCCTGGCTTCAGCCTCGGAGAAAGTCTTCATCACCGGGCAGTGTACATCGCAAGCAGCCTTGGGTTTGTGAAAGAGTTCAAGACATTTTTGTCCTAGACAATCCCGGTAGGTGCCCGCCCCCAACATCTCCAGCATGGAGCGGTTGATGCGTATGACCGTGAGGTCTTTGTCTATGACGGCCACCGGATCGTGAATGCCGTCGAATATCCTCAGGAGATGATCTTTGCTTCTCTGGATGAGTTGTCTTTCGGCAATCTCTTCCGTCTTATCCGTAAAGGAAATGAGGAATTCCTTGTGCGGTTGCGTCCGAACTTTAAAAAGGCGCACAATCAGGATGCGCCTGCCTATATCGGGCAATTCCCCCTCCATGCGCATGCTTTCAATCTTTTTCCTTGATGAAAATGCACCCTTTATACGTTGTTCCGCACCATTCCGTCCCCATATATCCGCTCCAAACAGAACTTCCAGCGTCTGTCCCAAAAGATCCCTTTCACGTTTTCCAAAAAAATCAAGCAAGGCGCGGTTCACGGCCACGAGTTGATATTGTTCATCGCAAATCAGGACGGGATCCGGAAAGTGCAAAACGATATCAGATGCGAAATTTCCAAAAAACTCTTCGCTTGTATTAGACATCGTTAACCATCTCCATTTCAAAACTACGTTTGAATGGCAGGCGATGGATCAGATAGCTCATCTTGATATCGCCGTTTAACATCTTATCCACGTGGTGAAGCATGCCAATGAAGAGAAATCCAACCTCTCCGGGTTTCAACGTTTCATCGATGCGCTTCGCTATATACCTGTCGCGAGCCTCAATGAGTTCCTTTCCCTCTTTTTCGAAGGACTTTATCAACCGCTTTCTCTTTTTCTTATCCTTTTCTGAAAGGATCTCTTTGATATGATTGTATTCCTTTACCAAAAGGTCGGGATCCTCTGTGCCCACCAACTTGGCTCCATTATTGATTATCCACAGGACCAGCTGATGGTTGGGACTCCCCCGCCTGGCCAGATCCTCAATGATCTTGAGCTCAAAACCACAGTTTGGAAGACCGTCCTGATAGATCCTTGTCGTCCTGAAGTCTATGTTCAAAGCTGATATTCTCTTTTTCAATCCGTCCCACATTTCGTCGATGGCATGGGTATGTATCTTGTACTTGGTCTTCCCAAACCTGGAAACATAGGCCTTTTTCATTCCCGAAGCCAGAGACCCCATATCGGCCTCGGTGTGGACTATGGGGATGTATATAAGTTGTCTGAGCGTATCTTCCATGTCATCCTTTTTTTTTCGTACTTTCTTGAACTGCCTCTTTGACCATGGACTTAACAAAATCGTTATCGAAGGGCTTGGTTATATAATCATAAGCCCCAAGTCTTAGCGCCTCACGGGCGGTCTCCAACGTACCGTATGCAGTAAGGATGATCACCACAGTATCAGGTGAGATTTTGCGAATCTTATCAAGAACCTCAATTCCATCCATCTCCGGCATCTTTATATCCAACAGCATAACATGCACCGGATCCTTCTTCATGAGGTCCAAGGCCTTCCGGCCTCTCAATGCGGTCTGGACTTGATATCCCTCTTTCACCAACACCTTTCGTAGGATCTTACAGACACCCTCCTCATCGTCCACGATCATAACCTTGCAACCGGTGATGTCGATATTACTCATAATGGTCTCCCAATCGAATCAAAAAACTTCTTGCCCAAACAATACAATTCGTTAACCTTCCTCACAACTTTGTCGTTATCAAACGGTTTTAAGAAATAGGCCATCTCGCCGCGATCAACCCTGGTGCGAATTTGAGAATCGAGGGAATAACCACTGATAATGACAAACCTGGTCTGGGGAGAAAACCTCTCGATCCTGTCAATGGCCTCCTGTCCTGACATTCGGGGCATACGCAGATCCATGATCACTACCGGATATCCGAACAATCGTGACAATTGTACCGCCTCCCAACCATCCTCGGCCACGTCAACCTCATAGCCCTCCCTTCGGAGGATCCTCACAAACAATCTCCGCAATTCCGCCTCGTCATCTACAAACAGTACTTTCTTTTCTTGCATAACAACCGCCTCCACGGAACACCCCGATCCCGCAACTTGCAGTGGATTCAAATTGAGGGAAAGGTCAAATTAAACGTGGTTCCCTTCCCCTTCACCCCGGGGCTTTCCACCGTGACATCACCACCGTGATCCACCACGATGGAATGGACTATGGACAGCCCCAAACCGGTGCCTTTACCCGGTTCTTTGGTCGTAAAAAATGGATTGAATATATCCTTTAGATGTCTCTTGTCCACACCACAGCCAGTATCGGTTACACGAACGACAACTGTGTCTGCGCCTATATTTGCCGTTTCAATGGTCAATCTCCCGCCCTTCGGCATAGCTTGCTTGGCGTTGACAATGAGATTTATCAGAACCTGTTGGAGCAATCCCTCATCGCCGATAATATGCTTGGGTCTGGCGTTCAGCGATAACTCGATCCTGATATTGGCAAGGGCTAACTGCTTCTCCATCAGACGCAAGGTCCGCTTGACTACCCTGTTTAGGTTTAAAGAAACCCGCTCGCCGGTGGGTCGCCTGGAGAAGTAGAGGAGATTCGATATGATCTCGCCACAGCGCGTGGATTCCTTTTCTATGATGTCGAGGATCTCCAGTTTCTCATCCCAATATTCACCCAGGCCTTCGGTCTCTCCCATAATTGATCTCAGATACTGTATGTTGCCCTTGATGACGGACAGGGGATTGTTGATTTCATGGGCCACGCCGGCGGTGAATTGACCCATAGCGGACATTTTCTCTGCATGCCGCAACTGATCCTCCAGATGGAGCTTGTCGCTTACGTCCTCCATTATCAGCATGGCATTGCGCCTGCGCCCCAGCTGTTCCTTGATGGGAACGATCCTGTAATCATACATTTTATTCTTCAGTTCAAATCGCCCCCTCAGGTGCCCAACCCCCTCGGCGATGATGTTCGTTATTTTTTCCTCCAATCCAAGTGGACGATAGGATTTTCCAAATACCGAATAAAAGGATTTACCCACAACTTCTTCCTTCTCTTTATTCATCTGGCTGAGAAAATGCGGATTTGCGAAGGTGATCTTATTCAGTCGATTAATAATAAGGATGGAGGCGGGCATATTTGCAACGATGTTCTCCGCATATTCTCTGATAAATTTTATCAGCTTATCCGCGTGCTTATACTCGGTAATATCCCTGGCTATCCCAATGACGCTGGTAATGCTTCCTGCCGCATTATGAAAGGGAATCAGAGAACAATCCCACCATCTGTGAACGCCATCCGGCGTTGTGGATTCATACTGGATATTAGGATTGACGGCTCTGCCGGACATTACAGCCCCAAAGACGCGTTCCAACACCTTCCTGTATTTCCGATGCGATTCCGCTGAAAATTTCCTGCCTACAACATCATCGAGACTCTTATATCCGCAAATCTCCAAACCCGGGCCATTCATGTGAACAAAGCAACCCTTTTCATCCAACAAAAAAATCGCATCGGTAATACCATCGACAACACCTCTATACTTCTCCTCCGACTCTTTGAGGGCCCCCTCTGTAGCAATCTTGGCGCGCATGTCCCTAGCGGTGAGGATAACACCAGCAATTTCGCCTTTCTCAGAGCGCATTACGGAACCGTAAATACTAACGGGTATCTTTTCAACGCCCCTGCTACGAAAAAAAGCGTCATAGTCGATGACGGGGCCTTTGCGAACGAGTCTGCGAAAGCGCCTCACAACTACGCTGTCGTCGTCGTCGTCGTCTTCTTCCGCAAGATACATGCCAATTGGTTGGCCTATTAGAGTTTTTTCTTTGTAATTCAAGATGTCGCAGGCAGCTTGGTTTACCGTTTGTATGGTACCATCCGGGCTCAACACGATCAGCGCATCGATCATTGAGGATATGATATTTTCACTATATTCCTTCGCCCATTTGAGCAGGCCCTCCGCCCTCTTGCGCTCGGTGATGTCTTCCTGGACCGAAATCCAGTATTTCTTCCCAGAAACTTCTAGGATGCAAATATTCGAATAGCTGATGAATGAAGTTCCATCTTTCCTAATGTTATTGACTTCACCTGACCAAGCCCCTTTTATTTTCAGTCGCTTGATGACTTCGCTGACAAACCTGGCAGTCTCTTTTGGAGAAAGGTTGCTTAGAATCGAGACATTTTTACCTATCAACTCACCTTGATTATATCCGAACATGGCATCGAAACTCAGATTGGTAAATAAAATCATGCCTTTCTCGTCGGATACGTTTACACCTTCAGCCATGCTCACCAGTATTTCTGCCCGTATTTTTAATTCCTCCTCCGTCTTCTTGCGCTCGACAACTCTTCCCAAACGCTCGGCAATCATATTGATCAGATTATGCTCTTCTTTAAGGAAAGGGCCTTCGTCGTATTCATGCCTCTCTTCTAAATAGCACACCTCAACAATGCCGATCTTTTGCCTATCAATCTCAATGTCAGCAGACTGTTTCCACACGGAAGATTTATAATTTGCTGTTTTATACTCTTTTTTATCTATTATTATTTTTGCACAGGTAATGTCGGGGTGTTGCCATGCTTCAGGTAAAATATTTACTATTTCTTGAAGTATTCCATCTAATGAAATGCTGGGGACTTCATCGATCTTTGCGATATTATAAAAACAATTCAGCTCTTTGACACGTTCCTCAACATCATGTAAAAATCTTACTCTCTCCGCCTCTATTTTCTTGCGCTCTGAACTTTCGGTATAGCCCCACCTGCCACCCTGCTTAATTAGGACAAACTGGTGATTAGAGATCACATCGACGATCTCGGATGCCCCGCACTTATCGAGGGAATAGCTGCAGATGGCGAGCATGCGATGTTCATCTATGATACCACTTACCACTGCTTCGTAATCAGCGAATTTTTTCCATTGTCTCTTTTCAAGCCAAAACATATTTCCAGTGAGGCGAAGACCTGCATATCCTTTTCGTATTGCCTGTTTTTCCTTCCTCACCCAACCCTTTAATACCTTAGCGGTATCGAATTTACCCGATTTGGTATACCACCCGGCCGCGTCCAAAATTTGCAGCTGGCCATTTCTTATGTATTTATTCAGATTTCCAACTGATTCTTTTAATGCCGCCTTGGCATCTTTGACACCCAGGGGTTTTGAAACGATCCACATACAGCATTCGTTATTCTCAAGCCCCGCCTTGAAATATGGGACCAAAATATCGATCAGATCCCGCTTGGTCTTGTAAAATTGACATAAGTGCGTACCCCAAGGGACATCCCCCACGATGCGGATACCTGATTTTCTGAGTTCTTTTTCCGTTGGACCAAAATAGGCAGGCGAAATCAGGGTAGGACACTTGTGCCCACTTGCAGCACCCAGCGTGTTATCAATCCGTCGATCTGAAACAGCCTGTTTCAGTCCTGTCCCTGCTCGACGTCTTTTGTGTGAAGCACTTTTCCTTGCCACGGACTTGAACCCTCCCCAAAGGAGCTTCATCCTTCAGCCTTACCAACTGTCAGGTCAAATCTCGATTACAGATAGCTGATAAAGACGCTCCGTCAGATCATGGAGGGCCTTCGCGGCAGGAGCAGAATTCAATAAAACGATGGGCCTGCGGCAAATACTTCCTTATGTCAATTCAAGGCTTAGCGGTTACACCTAGTTCTTTCATATCCTTTCGTCAAGAGGAACAATTTCCTAAGACTTTGATTTTAAGGGGATATTTCCCAGGAAGAGCTAGAGCGTGGATGAAGAAATATCCTCTACCACCCCATCCTCCTTCGTGCCTGCCGACAGGCAGGTTACAAAGGGGGGAGCGCAGCCGAAAGACCCGCAATGACAAACAGATCAGATACCTGCGACCAGTTTTTTGAACGTGAGGCCTTGGACGAGTACGGAGAAGGCGACGACGACATACGTCACCGACACGATGATCTCACTTGCACCGCTATGCTGAATGGAAAGCGCCAGTGCTATCGAGACGCCTCCTCGCACGCCACCCCAGGTGAGAATGCGCCTGATGCGCGGCTGCATGCGCCGATGCGCGGCAAAGAACTGAAGTATGGCGGAGACGCTCACAAAGCGTCCGGCCAGAACGACGACAATTATGAACACACCCGCGACTACCTCGTGAACTTCAAGAGGCAAAATCAGCAAATACAAACCTATCCAGACAAAGAGCACCGCGTTGAGTATGCCGTCGATGATTTCCCAAAAACTCTCGATCGTGCCCGGTTCGTCAACGTTCTGGCGAAGCTTGCGTCGCTGGCTGCCAACCACCAGACCCGCAGCAACGATCGCGATGGGCCCAGAGGTCCCTAGCGAAGTAGCGAGTGCATAACCGCCCGCAGCAAGACCAAGTGTCAACATGATCTTCACCTGCGCTTCGTTTGCACGCTCCATGAGAGCCGATGTCACCCAACCCATGATCAAGCCCAGCGCCACGCCACCGATTACCTGTCGCGCCAGCATGAAAGCTATGTCAAACATCGTGAGGGTGGTACGATCGAGCGCCAGACCCAAAAAGACAGTGAACGCTACGACGCCAACACCATCGTTAAAAAGAGCCTCTCCCGCGATCTTGCTCTCAAGCGACTTGGAAATCTTGAGTCCTTTTAGAATGGCGAGCACCGCAATGGGATCGGTCGGAGATATGAGAGCACCGAATGCAAAACAGTAAAGAAGAGGAAGAGGCATCCCCATAAGCTGCAAGACATAGTGGGAGCCGAATCCAATAAGGACTGTCGACAAGATAACACCGGCAGTGGCAAGCAGGCCTACGATCCACTTCTCTTTCTTTAGGTCGACTAAGTTTGTGTGAAGAGCACCTGCTAGAAGCATGAAGCTCAGCATACCGCTGAGCACTGCCTGGCTGAAGTTCATGCTGTTAAGCATTTCACGCGCCTGCACGACGAAGTCGAGCCCCAGGTCATCGCTTATCATGATGGCCACAGACATGATGAGCGCGATGAGCATGACCCCAATCGCACTGGGCAAACGAAAGTAACGGTTGTTGAGATAGCTGAACAACGCGGTGATCGTCAGCAGAATGCCTATGATGGAAAATAAGCTCATATAAAGGCCGTGAATCGTGAATCGTGAATCGTTAATCGAAAAAACCAAACAACAAAAGCAAGGGATTCCTCCACTTCGGTCCCGCCTACGCTAAAGCTACGGCGAGGCAGGCGGAATGACAATTTTATCGTTTGATTTCCTTAAGATTCATCATGTAGGGACTCAGCGCCTTGGGAATGGTGATCGAACCGTCTTCATTCTGTCCATTCTCAAACACCGCGATGAATGCCCGACTGTTGGCGATCGCCGTGCCGTTTAACATATGGACGAACTGCGGCTTCTTCTCGCCCTCTTTGCGGTAGCGGATCTTAAGGCGACGCGCCTGATAGTCCGTACAGTTTGATGTGCTCGTGACCTCACCCCACTCGCCAGCCTCCCCGCGCCCCGGCATCCATGCCTCCAGATCGTACTTGCGGTAAGCCGGTCCACCGAGGTCGCCTGTGCCAATGTCCACAACACGGTAAGGAACTTCCAGCCCCTGGAAGATCTTCTCCTCAAGGCCCACGAACTCCTCGTGAATTTTTTCCGAATCCTCGGGCGCACAGAAAGCGAACATCTCGACCTTTGTAAACTGATGGACGCGGTAGAGACCTTTGGACTCCTTGCCAGCAGCTCCCGCCTCTGTGCGAAAACAGTGTGAAAATCCTGCAAACTTCATGGGAAGCTTGGACGCGTCGATAATCTCATCCTGTAGCATGCCACCCAGCGTGATCTCGGCGGTGGCGATGAGGCACAGGTCGCTATTCTCAATGGAATAGATCTGCGTCTCGTTGCCGCGCGGGTTGAAGCCTATACCGTCGAGTATGGACGCTCTCGCTAAGTCGGGCGTAACGATGGGAGTAAACCCATCGGCAACCAGGATAGACAATGCGTATTGCGCGAGCGCCAGCTCCATGAGCGCCGCCTCGTTCTTTAGATAGAAGAACTTCTGTCCCGCAACTTTTGCACCGGACTCAAAGTCAATCAGGTCGTTCATGGTGCCAAGCTCAAGATGATCGCGTGCCTTGAAACCAAACTTTTGAGGTTTGCCGTGCACGCGAATCTCGCGGTTGGCCGTTTCGCCGGGACCGATCGGAGCATCGGGATGCGTCATGTTGGGAATTTGGCGCAACAGACTGTCACGCTCGTCACTCGCTTTACCAGCAGCGCCATCGGCTGCATCGGCTTCACCCTTCAGCTTCTTGCCCTGATCTATCAGCTTAGCCCGCTCGTCATCGGCCAACTTCTGCTTCATCACTTTGGCCGTGTCGTTCTGCTGACGGCGGACATCCTCAAGCACCTGTTGCTTGTTGCGGTAATCCTCGTCGAGCTCTACCAAGCGGTCGAGATCGATACTCACACCGCGGTCGGCGCAGTTCTTTTTTACCGCATCGAGATTTTCACGAATAAATTTAATATCTAGCATTTCTTTTCCTCTTCACTGCTTTTTGCTTTTTTGCTTTTTGCTTTTTGTTTTCCTCTTCACTCTTCACTTTTCACTCTTCACTGCCTTTCTAATTCCGCATCTATGATTTCTTTGAACGCGGAGAATGGCTGTGCACCCGAGAGCATGATCCCGTTGATGAAAAACGCCGGCGTGCCAGAGACGCCTGCCGCGCTCCCCTCTCCGACCGAATCCTGAACGCGCTCAGCATACTTGCTAGTCGTGAGGCATTTGTTGAACTTCTTCATATCGAGTTTGAGCTCGCGGGCATACGTCTTGAAATCTTCGGCTGCGAGGCTTGTCTGATTCTTGAACAACAAGTCATGATATTCGAAATACTTGCCCTGGTCACCAGCGCAGTGTGCCGCCTCGGCTGCGCGTGTTGCATTGCGGTGAAATGACAGGGGGTAATCCTTGAACACGTAGCGTACCTTGTCTCCGTATGCATCGAACACTTCAAGTAGTGTCCTGCGTGCGCGCTTGGAGAAGCCACATTCGTAATCTGAGAAATCCACGATCGTAATGGACGCACTGTCCGATCCTTTGCGCGGAGCCTCATCGATAGCTATCTCGATGCGCGGAGTCTCGAGATATACCTTAACCTCGTTCTCCTCGCGCAGCTTGGCGATCAACCTGCCTTCGAGCTGACGGCGCTGATTGCCCATGAGATATTCTGAGATCTTAGCCTTCACCTTATCAAACGGCAGCGCATCGGCTCCCTTGCGCGCATCGTACACCGCGCGAACCTCTTTCTCACCGGGCGGTATGATCTTGTCGTCGATCATCTTCTTCACATAGGCATCGACTTTCATGCCCGACTGCTTGGCTGCCTGCCCAATGAGTTGTTTCGTGATCAGCGCACCCAATACCTGCTTCTTTATCTGATACGCCTGCATGTCCAGCCGCCTGAGCTCACCCTTCGCCATGAGGTCGAGCTCAACCTGGCCTATGGAAGAATCGCCAACGGTCGCAACCACACCCTCAGGAACGCCGCTCTTTGCCGCGACAGACTTCTTGGCCGTCCCGCCACAACCCGCAACGAGCGCGACACAGCACATCAAGATCATGATTCTCTTCATTATATACCCCCGTTTTCATCATTTATGGGGCGTTAAGGTAGCATCTGCACGGGCAAGTGCAAGCCCCTAGAGGGGCGTCGCCTGTCGCCTATATATACCTAAAATTAAAGGATATTTCACTTTTTTTCTTCATATTTAAAAATTCCTCGCAACTTTTTCTCAGACGTGCCGATAACTATATTGGAACAGGGGGTTTGGGTGAAAAAAATAGTATCTGTGTCCATCTGTGTGCTTTTGTGTCTGATTCTCGGAAACGAGGCCTTCGCATCAACTAAGGTTGATCCTTTTTTCACATCCTTTTTTGATTTTTCTGAAGCACAAGTATCCAACACCGATTTTGATTCTGCTGAAACACAAATATCACAGACCAAGGCAACCTCTATAAACGTCGGCGGCGAAAGCGAGCCGATGGCCGATGCTTTTATCAAGGTAAGCGATCTAGATGCAGCTGCAGATGCTGTCGAGAGTGTCGGCGGACAAATACGCGCAATCATCTCCGATGAACTGTTTACGGCGAGCATCCCCTTGAGCGGGCTCGATGAACTCGCTGCGGATGAAAACATCATATTTATTGAAGCGGCCAAGCCCATCGAGATGCGCAACGATGTCGCCATGACTGAACTCAACGGGCAAGAAGTGCACAATGGATTGGATCTGCCCGAAGGCTACACCGGCTCCGGCGTAATCGTGGGCATCGTAGATACGGGTATCGACCTCACCCACAATGATTTTCAGGACGCGGATGGCAACAGCCGCGTCGTCTTTGTATGGGATCAAAAGCAAACCTCGGGCTTTGGACCATCTGAAATCAACAATACCTACGGCACCGAATGCAGCGCAGAGATGGTCTCGGATGGATCGTGCGCGGTAACCGACACGAGCGGACACGGCACGCACATCACCGGAACAGCTGCCGGCCGCGATGATGTATACGGCGGCGTGGCTCCGGACGCAAAGATCATCGCAGTGAGCTACAGCTCGGAACTCAGGATCGACGGCTACGCCACACCCATCTTCTCAACAACCATCTGCGAAGCTGCGTTCTACGTCTTCAAGAAGGCGGAGCTGATGGAGATGCCGGCGGTCGTCAACCTTTCGCTGGGTACACACATCGGCGCACACGACGGCACCTCGCTCTTCGAACAATGCCTCAACGAACTGGTCGACGGTTCGAGCGGACGCGCCATCGTCGCGGCAGCTGGCAACGAACACAACGCGACGTCAACGTTCGCAGGAATACATGCGGGTTACGCTGTCTCGGGCAAGACAGGATCAAACTTCAGAATTCGTTCCTTAAGCCAGGGCCGCATCTTCTATCTCGATTTCTGGCAAGCCATAGGCAGCTCGATCTCTGTCGGCATCGTCGTGCGAAATGCGGAAAGCGGTGAAGAGATCGGTGCCACGCCCATGATTGCACCGGGCGATTCGTCCGAGGGCAGCTTTGACGGAGACCTGATCACCTGGCAGATCAACGCCAGCGAGACGGAAAACGCGCTCAACGGCAAGCCGCATGCTGGCATCACGCTCGTGCTGGCTGAAAGCGTAACAAATCCTGGCGTCTACGACTTCAACCTCGTCGTCGACGGAAGCGGTTCGTTCAACGCGTGGTGGTATCCGGACAAATCGGCTAACGCGGTAGCGTTCACAACGAAGACTGGTGACAGCGGCAACGACTTCGACTACACGCCCGGCGATGAGTTCATGGGCGTCGCTATCCCCGCTACAGCGCGCAGCATCATCGCGGTAGGCGCATACGCAAGCCGCACGCAGTGGGAAATTGGTGACAACATCTATCGGGTTGCATTTGATCTGGGCGACGTATTGCCCTTCTCCAGCATCGGCCCGAGCGCCGACCCCGCGAGCACGGGTCAGAAACCAGAGATCGTAGCACCCGGCGCCATGATAGCATCAGCGCGCTCGCGCCATACAGACATCAACCCCATGCAGGATCTTTCTGACGGTGAGCACACGCTCGAAGCAGGAACGAGCATGGCCACGCCGTTCGTTACCGGCACCATAGCACTCATGTTCTCGGCTTCACCCACCTACACGCATCAGGATGCAAAAGAATATATCACGGCAAGCGCGTACGTGGATGAATTCACAGGCGAGGTCCCCAACGACAGCTGGGGTTACGGCAAGTTAGACATCTTAGCCGCCGTGCAAACGGCTATCAACGGTGGGCCTTCGGGATCCGGAGCCAATGAATCGCTCAGCTCGCCGAGCAGCAAGTCGGGATGTACGATGATGCCCGGCCAGGCATTAAGCCATCACGTGATACCAGCGTTGCTTTCGGTCTTAAGCATGATGGTGGTTGTAGTGACAGCACGGAGACGAAGAACAAAAAGCTCTCAGCGCTCAGCTGTCAGCTATCAGCAAAAACCTGATCCAAGCTAAACGCTGAAAGCTGATTGCTGAAAGCTAAACAGTCTCCCCCAAACGGATTCGGCCCTTTACCCCCTGTTCCATAGCCGAATCCGTTTTTTTATTAAGAACCGTTCTATCGTGCTTCGTTCTATCGGACTATCGTAACTGCAAAAACAAAGGGCGATTTCCTTACGGAAACCGCCCCAGTCTTTTTAGTTGTACGATAGAACGATAGCCCGATCGCCCCATAGCCCGATCGTACGGCTCTTAGATATCATAATACAGGCTGAACTCGTACGGCACGGGACGTGCGCGCAGCGGCTTCACCTCGTTGTCCATCTTGTAGTCGATCCACGTGCGAATCACGTCCTCGGTGAACACATCGCCGCGGAGCAAGAATTCATGGTCCTTTTCCAAAGCAGCAAGTGCCTCGTCGAGCGATGCGGGTGCGTGCGGCACACCCTTTAACTCCTCAGGCGTAAGCTTATAAATGTTCTTGTCGAGCGCTTCGCCCGGGTCGATCTTATTCTGGATGCCGTCCAGGCCCGCCATGAGAATTGCTGAGAAAGCTAAATAGCCGTTGCAGGACGGATCGGGCGTGCGGAACTCAATGCGCTTTGCCTTGGGATTTGCGGAATACATCGGAATACGAATAGCGGCCGAACGGTTGCTGCTGGAGTATGCCAAGTTGATCGGTGCTTCATAGCCAGGCACCAAGCGGCGGTATGAATTGGTCGTCGGATTGGTAAATGCAATGACCGCTGCCGCGTGCTTTAAGAGTCCGCCAATGAAGTGCAGGGCCATCTCTGAAATACCTGCATAACGATCTCCGGCAAACAACGGGTTGCCATCCTTCCACAAACTAACATGCGTGTGCATTCCGCTGCCATTGTCATCAAAGAGCGGTTTGGGCATGAACGTCACGGTCTTGTTATTGCGCCGCGCGACGTTCTTTACGATGTATTTGAACCACATGAGCTTGTCACCGTTCTCAACGAGCGGCGCATAGCGCATGTCGATCTCACTCTGACCGGCCGTGGCAACCTCATGATGCTGACATTCGATATGAATGCCTGCCTTTTCCATCTCGAGGACCATCTCGGTACGCAAATCGTTCAACGAATCGGTGGGCGAGACCGGAAAATAACCTTCCTTATAACGGGGCTTGTAACCAAGGTTCTGTCCGTTGTTGGAGCCGGTGTTCCACTGACCTTCCTGCGAATCGATATGATAGAAACCGGCGTTGGTGGTCTGATCATAGCGAATGTTGTCGAAGATAAAGAAGTCGGCTTCGGGACCAAAGTAAGCAGTATCGGCGATGCCGGTCGACCTCACATAGGCCTCGGCCTTCTGGGCGATATAGCGCGGATCACGCGAATA
>Ga0075115_10000452_pt1 | contig 20335 bp, 16 predicted proteins | sample AntAceMetag02UKH_FD_69785 | JGI IMG/M metagenome (GOLD analysis project Ga0075115, IMG submission 69785) | Saline lake microbial communities from Ace Lake, Antarctica - Antarctic Ace Lake Metagenome 02UKH | ecosystem: Environmental > Aquatic > Non-marine Saline and Alkaline > Saline | place... | reverse complement strand
TAGATATACCTGTAATTCTAATTATCAATGCGTAACAGCTTCTAATGGAGAATATACTTCTCTAAACGGTTGTCAGGGTAACTGTGTAATCCCAACAAGATATGCCTGTAATACGAATACTTACCAATGTTATGTAGCTACTAATGGAGTTTACGCCAATTTAAATGATTGTGTAAATGATTGTCAGCCTCTTGTAACTAGATATACCTGTAATTCTAATTATCAATGCGTAACAGCTTCTAATGGAGAATATACTTCTCTAAACGGTTGTCAAAGCAACTGTGTTACACCAACGAGATATGCCTGTAATACGAATACTTACCAATGTTATCAAACAACCTCTGGTCCATATACTTCATACAATAACTGTACTAATGCTTGCCAAGCACCTATAACTAGATATACATGCAATTCTAATTATCAATGCGTAATCGATAATTATGGTCCCTATACTTCTTTAAACTCTTGTCAAAATAATTGTATTTCCCAAACAAGATATGCCTGTAATACAAATACTTACCAATGTTATCAAACAACCTCTGGTCCATATACTTCATACAATAACTGTACTAATGCTTGCCAACAAACAAATCAGTCTCTATCTGTTTCTTGTAATTCTTCACCTAACCCAGCCCAAATAAATAAAACTGTAACTTTTTCTAGTAATGTTTCTGGAGGTTCAGGGGACTATTCATATTCTTGGTCTGGGGCGACTTATGGCAATAATTCATATACCCAAAAAAGCTTTAGCTCTTATGGTAATTATACAGTTTATTTGACTGTGCATGATTCTCAAAATAGAAGCGCAAGTACTTCTTGTAGCGTAAATGTAAACGAACAATATACAAATACTCCTACCCTTAATCTTTGGGCGGATAAATACACAATTACTCAAGAAGAATCTACTTACCTTCGTTGGTCTTCTACTAATGCAAGTTATTGTACTGCTTCTAATGGATGGAGTGGAAGTAAATCAACCAGTGGATACGAATCTGTTTCACCTAATTCTGATACAACTTATTCTTTAACCTGCTATGGTAATGGTGGACAAATTACACGCTCTGCTACTATTTATGTAACTTCTGTGGGCACTAGTCTTAATTTGACAAAATTAGGAAGAAATCTTTCTGCTGGAAACAGGGTATACTCTAAGGTTATTCGCGTTGCTGAAAATGATGTAATTGAATTTTACTTAACCATAACCGCTGGAAGCAATAAAGATCTTTATAATGTAAATATAAAAGATATTTTACCTTCAGTACTAAGTTATATGCCTGGCACTACTAAAATTAATGGAATAGTGCAACCTGATACAATCACTACAACAGGGTTACAATTAGAAACTCTTTATAAAGGAGCTGCTAAAACTGTTGTCTTTCAGGCCCTCAGCAATTCCCCAGGAACTTATCTAACTTTTACTAACACAGCTGAAGTAACTGCAGACAACGAAAACAAAATAACAGATAGTGCTTCTGTCACCTACGGATTAGTAGCTGGTGCTGCAACAATCCGCACGGGACCTTTAGACACATTATTAATATCTTTTATTATTAGCCTCTTATCATCTTTGGTGATTTGGTATTACTTAAGATTTAATCCTAAAGGCCAACTCGCTTTAGTAAGAACAGAAAGTAGAATCCGTGATATTTGGTTAGCCTATACTCGCAATCGCATCATGCGCCAGAATTAAAAATGACTAACAAAAACAACCCCGATTATCGGGGTTGTTTTAAATTCTTATTTTATTTTAACATTGAAACATGTCTGGGCATTACTGATGATCCAATAATTCCTACCCAACCAAAAACAAAATAAAGCAAGACCATCACAATTACAATACCAATACCAATAAAGCCCATTTTCCTTCTAAATGGTTCACCTCTATCATATTTTAAACTTAAAACAAAAGCGATTACCAAAACAATAAAAATAGCTAACGGAATTAAACCAAAACTAAATCCAAAAACTATTTGCATTAACCCACCAACAAAAACAGTTAATCCATAATTTTCCTCCTGCATACCAATTTTTTTATTCCAATCTATTTTCATAATATTTATATTATACCAAATATCATAAATTTAAAAAATATAGGAAACTACTCTTTATATTTTATTCATACATCTATAAGTAAAAAAATGCCGTCGTTTTTTTAAAATGAGCTTTTTAGAACGGCAATATCTTTATTATATATAGAAAGAAAATAATGTATTAAGTTCCAACCTCTAGTAGGGTGAGCGAGGAGATTTGAACTCCCAACCACTTCGGCCACAGCGAAGTGCTCTACCAATTGAGCTACGCCCACCATCATTTTGATTTTATTATAAATCAAAAAACCTTTTATTTCAAGTTAAAATGTGATAAGATAAAAAAATGACTCTCCCTGTAGCTCAACTGGATAGAGCGATTCCCTTCTAAGGAATAGGTTGCAGGTTCGAGTCCTGCCAGGGAGACACAAAAAAATATATCGGGGGATAGTGTAATGGTAGCACGAGTCCTTTGGGAGGATTTAGTCCGGGTTCAAGTCCCGGTTCCCCGACTAAAATAAATATTTTCAAACCTATAAATTTTTCAATAACTAATAATTATATTAGCTATTTTTATGTCCTTCAACCTTGGTAAAATTATAAAATAAATATATATTTAGAATAAGCAGAATCTAAAAATCCCACGTGAAGATTCAATAAATTTAATTAAATCTTAAAAATATAAACAGAAAAGAACGAGTAAAATTATTTTAGCTATATTAAAATATAAAATAGTAAAACAAGATATTCCTCTTGTAAAAATTAAACGAGGGTTATGTCATATTGACCAATATTCTTCTTAATAAGCTAAGGAATTTCCCACTGTTTTTTATAAATAGTTATCTGTTACGGGAAAAGCCAAAATTGGGATATTTATCTCCTAAAATGGTGATCATACTTTCTTTATAAAATTTACAAATAAAGACAGGACAAAGACCTCCCTCTTCTCTCTTTTTGTTTTTATTCCTTTAAAATTTGTTTAAATCTAATGTTTTTGTTATGCTATTAAAATAATAGGTATAGCCAATGGGCTCATCGTACAGTGGTAATATACCGCATTCGCATTGCGGAGACGCGAGTTCGATTCTCGCTGAGTCCACAAATACATTGTTTCACACTTTGTTTCACACAATGTTTACCGTGAAACAAAGTAACCATCTTTAATAACGATTTTGGCTCAAACAAGCTATAACCAGCCTAAATTACTTAGTTTGCCGATGGTTAAGCCAATTCTTTATACAAAAATAAAGAAATGCCTCTGTTAATATTGTTTCACACTTTGTTTCACACAATGTTTACCGTGAAACAAAGTAGTTCTTATTCAAAATTTTAAGATAGACCTTTGTAAAGCTTCGTATTTTAGATAATGAGAAAATACTAGGTTTAAATTTAGACCATAAGCTTTTTAAGACCAAGAACCACTTTAAGATTAAATCATCGTTTTTTTTATATTAAAGAAAAATCTATCCATTTACATCTGCGCTCTTTCTAGTATGCTTTAATGCAAGATTCACCTAATTTGTGTAAAAGCTTGACTTTTCAAAAAAAATAAGCTAAAATACCTAAAGCATGAAAAGATCGCCCAAAGGCGGTCTTTATTAATAAAATAATTAATTTTAATAAAATGTTAGATCTAAAAACCTTAAAACCATTGATTCGTCAGATTGCTGAAGAGAAAGGATTATCAGAACAAAAAGTTTTTGAAGCTTTAGAGGTAGCTTTTGCTGCCGCTTACAAAAAAGAGTACGGGCAAAAAATGCAAGTTGTTCGAGCAGAAATTAATCCTGAAGATGGCAAAGTAAAATTTTGGCAAGTAAAAATTGTTGTGGATAAATCTTCTATACTTGCAGAAGACGAAATTGACGAAACTAAAAAAAAGAGGCTGGACGAAGAAAGTGAAGAAGAAATTCATAAAATTAGATTTAATCCTGAACGTCACATTCTTTTGGAAGAGGCAAAAAAAATAAAACCAACTACTGAAGTCGATGAGGAAATAATTACTCCTTTAGAAATAAAGAGTGATTTTAGCCGAATAGCCGCACAAACCGCTAAGCAGGTTATTCTACAAAAACTTAAAGAATTAGAAAAAGAAACAATCTTTTCAGAATTTAAAGAAAAAGAAGGAAAAGTAATAAGTGGAATTATACAAAGAATCGAAAGAAATAATATCTATGTGGATATAGGAAAAGCTTTTGGTGTTCTTTATGCTAATGAAGGAATACCAAGAGAGCGTTATCAAGTAGGAGAAAGAAAAAAGTTTTATATTCTCCGCTTAGAAGAAAAAGGGCGAGGGCCAACAATTTTATTGTCTAGGTCTCATCCAAAATTTGTTTCTGAACTCTTCGAAATGGAAGTTCCTGAAATAAATGAAGGAGTTGTAGAAATAAAATCTATTGCTCGTGAACCAGGAAGCCGGACAAAGATCGCAGTAGATTCTCAAGACGAAAGCATAGACCCAGTAGGCGCTTGTGTAGGACAAAAAGGAACCAGAGTAACTACTATTATTGATGAGTTGAACGGTGAAAAAATAGATATTATCCCTTATTCCGAAGAACCAACTAAATATGTTGCAGCTGCTTTGGGCCCAGCTAAAATTGAAGAAGCGGAAATTATTTCTGAAAAAAGAGAAGTAAGAGTATTTGTTCCACCCGATCAAACTTCTTTGGCTATTGGTAAAAATGGCCAAAACGTACGATTAGCAGCAAAACTTACTGGTTGGAAAATTGATATTCGCTCTGCTCTTACTCCAGAAGAAACAATTGAAGGGGGAGTAGCAGAAACAAAAAAAGAAGGTCAAGACAAAACAGAAAAAAAATCTAAAACCGAATAATAAATTTATAATTATGAAAGTAAAAATTAATTCGTTGCCAAAATCAAAAGTTGAAGTAATTGTTTGCCTTGACAAAAATGACGTTTCACAGTTTAAAGAAATTGCTTTAAAAGACTTCAATCAGGACCTTAAAATTAACGGCTATCGTCCTGGCAAAGCACCATTGTCAATTGCGGAGAATCATTTACCTGCTTTAAAAGTCTATGAAAAAGCAGCTAGTTTAGCCATTGAAAAGATTTATCCACAAATTATTAAGGAGAAAAAAATCCAAGCAATTGGATACCCAAGCATTAATATCACTAAAATAATCCCTGACCAAGAGGTAGAGTTTAAAGCTGAGGTATCTGTTATCCCTAAGTTAGATTTACCTGATTACAAAAAGATTGCGGAGGATATGCAAAAGGACAAAAAGAATGTTTCAATAGATGAAAAAGAAATTGAAGAAGCTTTGCAATGGTTACAAAACTCTCGTTCTGTTTCAGAAAAAATAGAGCGCCCAACTAAAGAAGAAGACATTGTTACTATTGATTATCAAATTAAAGAAAAGGAAGTTTTAATTAAAAACGGTGAAGATAAAAACTATACCTTTGTTTTAGGAAAAGGACATTTTATTCCAGGATTTGAAAAAAATCTAATCGGAATGAAAGCTGGAGAAAATAAAACTTTTAATGTAACAGTTCCTGAATCTTGGGCTCAAAAAGACATTCAGGGCAAAAAGCTCTCTGTTGAAATTTCTCTAAAAGAGACTAAAGAAAAAAAACTTCCTTCTTTAGATGATAAATTTGCCCAAACATTGGGAAAATTTAAAAATTTAGAAGAATTAAAAGAGAATGTTTTAAAAGGTCTTAAGTCAGAAAAAGAAGCAAAAGAAAAAGAAAGATGGCATTTAGCAATCTTGGATAAAATAATAGCTGATACTAAAACAGATATCCCTGAAATACTTATTGACTCTGAAGTTGAAAAAATGTTAGAGGAACTAAAGGTTCAGCTTGAAAAAATCCAATTGACTTTTGAAAAATATCTCGAACAAATTAAAAAAACAGAGGAACTGTTGAGAAAAGATCTCCAGGAATTAGCAAAAAAAAGAGTATTCTCAGCTTTGGTTTTAAGAGAAATTGGTCTCTTAGAAAAGATTGAAGTTTCTGAAAATGAAATAAAAGAGAAAGTGGATAATATCTTACAACAAATCCCTGATCCAGAAGCTAAAAAGAAAATTAAGCCAGAAGATTTAAAAGAATTCGCATTAGGAATAATGCGCAATGAAAAAGTATTTCGAATATTAGAAGGGCAAAAGTGATAGGACCACTAATATGAATATAATCAAACTAAGAATAGATACGGTAAAACCAATTTTGTCCCAAACATTATAAGAATATTCTAAGGTTACTTCGTTCTCAAAAGGAATCACCATCATAAAGGAAGGGCTGACTAGATAAGGTCCGCTTGCTCCCTTTACTTGCCAGCCAGGAAAATAACTAATTTTGATCAAATGTGGCTTATAAAGATTCTCTGTTTCAAAAGATAGGGAATCTTTTTTAATATCTTTAATAATTATTAATCCTTTAGACTGAGAATTATTTTTAAGACAGTCTTCGATGTCCTTAAATTCTCTGTTATTACGATAGAAGACTATGAATTTAGAAAAATCCATTGATTTATACCAATCAATCGATTCATCAAGCCAATTTTTATTTTTTGGCCTTAACTCTATACGAGGTATTAAAGTTACTAATTCAGAATTTGGCACTTCATAGACAGTAAATTCACCTACATTTTTTAATTTAATTAGATATTGGTTAGCTAGTTGCTTAATCTCTGGCGTAAAAGCAAGGAAATATCGAGCTCCAAAAAGTTCTATATGCTTAACGCCATTTTCAAAATTGAAAGGAGGGTACTCAAAACCTGCAATAGCAGCGCTGGGTTTATGGCTAGTTTCTGTTTGATTAATGAAATGAAAATAACTATTAATCGAAGATTCCGTTAGAAGTCCCTCAAAAGTAGGTTTATTTGAAAAAATAGGAAGATTTTCAAAAATTCTAGGTGTCCCGAATTTATCATACTCTGGTCGATATTCCAACATTACCCGGCCATAAGGTAAAGTTTTTAAATACTCAAAAAGTGGCTCTATCTCTACCCAGGTCGTTTTGTTCTCAAATCCTTCATAATTCCATTTTAGCCAAAAAGGAATGTAGGAAATATTCTTTGGTAGATAAAAACAAGTCAACACAACACTAATAAAAATCAAAGATAATATTGTAAACCAAACTCGCCGTGATTTTTTAAAAACAGACGATATTAAATTTAATAACGAGCCTAAACCGTAAGCCGCAATTAAGAGATAGCCAACAATAATAAATGGTAAAAATCTAGCATTAAAAATACTGGCGTGATTCAAGGATAAATATGGGATTAAACCAGCTATTATTATTAAAAATAGGATAGTTAATCTTTTTTCCTTCTTCCATCTTAGTAAAAAATATAAAATTCCAAAGCAAGCAAAAATTAACATTGGTAATAGAGCTGATGGAAATATCTCTTCAAGCTTAACCGTTCGCGTCCAGCTCATTTTTACTGTATATGACAATAAGCTCAAAAATGGAAGCGACCAAAAAGCTGTCAGAAAGAAAGCACTGCCATATACTTTTAATAAATAAAGAAAGGTTTGCTTCATTTTCTTAACTAGAATCCCTTCTGTGAAAAAAATAAGGAGTCCCACTAAAACTGCCACCGCTACAGGAAATGGATGAATTAAAGCCATTAACGAAAGAATGGAAATGTTTGCTAAAAGATAACGATTTTCCCTTATCCCCCTATATAGTAATCCTATAAAAATAAAAAAAAGAGCAAAGCTAAGCGAATAAGAAAATTCTCCGGATAAAGTGCTTGGAATATTTCCTCCATAAATAGAAAATTTTTCTAGGAACAGATAGCTCAAACTAAACAGAGCGCCTATTTGCGGTATCGGAAACTCAAACTTCAATAATTTTAAACATAGAAATATAGCTACTGGAAAACAAAAAGTTCCTAAAAGAGTTATTATTTTGAAAACGATATTTATTGGGAAAAAAAATGCGAAAATACCTGTTAAATAATACAAAAAAGGCTGATAAAAATAAAGAAAAGGAAAGCCAGCTGTCCAACTAGAAGACCACCATTTTATTTTTGGAAAAATCTCATGAGCATAACGAGCAATATAATTATGGGAACCCGTATCCCCTCCACTAACTATTGTGTCGGTAAAAATTAAATCCCATGGAATTTGGGAAATTAAAAAACCATAGATAAAAACGAAAACCAATAAAGTAGCAAGAATAATAAGGCGATTGTTTCTCATACCTATTTACTGTATTATGATTAAGATATTATAATTTACAAAGTATATTATATTTACTAGGTTTATGCAAAATAAAAAAATTTCCATTGTTATCCCTATTTATAATGAAGAACCCATCTTGGAAAAAGAAATCAATAATCTTTCCCGAGAAGTTTTTCATAAATTACCTTCCAAATATAATAATCTGGAATTAATTTTAGTAGAAAATGGGAGTACCGATAATACCTTAGAAATAGCTAAAAAACTTGCTTCTCAATTTCCTCAAATCAAAATTGCTGTCTTAGATAACCCTAGTTATGGAAAGGCTGTTAAGTATGGGGTTTCTACTGCCCAAACAAAATATGTTGCAATCTGTAATATTGACTTTTGGGATATAGATTTCTTAAAAGAGGGCCTTTATTTAATTATTAAAAACAGTGCTGATATTGTAGTTGCTTCAAAAGCATTAAAAGGTTCCCACGATAAAAGAAGTTTTATAAGAAGATTTATCACTAGGAGTTTTGGTCTTTTTTTAAAACTTTGTTTTCATTACCAAGGCACCGATACTCATGGTCTAAAAGTATTTGATAGGGAAAAACTCAATCCAATAATAAATGAATGTATCACAGAACAAGAAATATTTGATACAGAATTTATCATTAGGGCTCAATATAAAGGTTTAAAAATAAAAGAATTGCCTATTACTATCGTTGAAAAACGAAAAAGTCCTTATGGAATATTAAAAAGGATTTATCCAACAATAAAAGATCTATTTATTGTTAAAAAATCTTTAAAATAAAAATTATTAAGATTATTAATTGTTAATTATAAACGAAGTTAGAAAATAGCAAAGATAAAATGATAAGATCACGATTGACAAATCTAAAGAAAGCTACTATATTATATTTAAATAATCAAAATTTGAATAAAAAAATATGAAAGAATCTTGTGTCCAAAAATCAAATAATATGGTTCTTGTTCCTACTGTTATCGAAAAATCTACTATTGGAGAAAGGGTTTATGATATTTACTCCCGGCTCTTAAAAGAAAGAATTGTTTTCTTAGGAGGGCCAATTGACGACCCCTTAGCTAACACTATTATTGCTCAGCTATTGTTTCTAGAACACCAAGACCCTAAAAAAGACATTCTCCTTTATATAAACTCGCCTGGCGGATCAGTTACATCTACCTTAGCAATCTACGACACAATACAATATGTTAAATGCGACGTTTCCACACTTTGTTTAGGCATGGCTGCTTCTGGAGCTGCTGTTATTCTAGCTGCTGGTAAAAAAGGTAAACGTTTTGCTCTTCCTAATGCAGAGATTCTTTTACACCAAGTAATGGGAGAAGCAGGGGGACAAGCTACGGAAATAGAAATCGCAGCAAAGCAGATTCTTCGTGTTAAAAAACAATTAAATCAAATTCTATCAAAACATACGGGGCAACCCATTGCAAAGATATCAAAAGAAACTGATAGAGATTTTTGGCTTACTACTGAAGAAGCAAAGACTTATGGACTTATTGACGAAATTATAAAGAATAAAAAATAATATCATGGGATTTGAGCAAACACCAAATATCTCAAACCAACCATCAAAAGAACAGCCTCCCTATCCTGGCTGGGTTCTTAAAAATGGTATTTGGAGAAACCCTCTTGAAGAAGAAAGTACCGAATCAATAGACCAAAGCAAAAAAGATTCTAATACGGAAGAACAAAAAAATGATGACGAATTAAGGTTAACAGAAAAAGAATTAAGAAAAATAAGCGATAAAGAATATCTTAATCCTGACGACCTACAAAAAAAGAAGGATCTAGAAATAAAGTATAGTACGTTAGATAAAGAAACCAAAGAAACAGAAAAAAGAGAACCAGAAAAAGAAAAGAAAGAGAAAGAAAATGAAGGTGAGAATAAAAAGGTAGAAAAGAAAGCAGAAAAAGAAAAGGAAAAAGAAATCACAAAAAGATACTATGACGAATTGGAAAAAATTAAACAGATGCCAGATAATACCGGAAAGCTTAAAAAAGAAAAGGTGGAAAAATGCTTTGAATTAATCACCGACTGGAAAGATATAGCTTATTTAGATAATTATAAAGGCATCCAAAATATTTTTTCAGAACTTAATAAGTCGAAACCATCAATATTTCTTTATGGTTTGAAAAAAGCAGAAACAATTGATGAAGTTGCCATAGCTATGGCTTCAGACTATGAGAAATGGGACCTCGAAGACAAGAAAAAGCTGAAAACAATAAAAAGTTTTGTTAATAAACAATCAGAAGAAAGAAATTTTTGGTATGAACCTGATGATAGGGATAAAACTTTTAAAGATATCGCACAGATTTTAAGCCTAAAAGACATACCATTTAAAGGTAGTGTCGATGTTATTGTTGAGGATATAAAAAATCCAAATATCAAGTCGGAAGCTATAGCAAAAATATTCGAGATAAAAAAAGAAACAATTGAAGAAAAGAAAAAACTTCTAAAAGAAACAAAAGAAAAAACAACGAAAGAAAAAATACCAGATGGAGAAAAAATCAAAGAACAATTTGAGAAAATTGGTGCTTCGCCAGAAATAATGAAAATTTTTGAAAATCCTGAATCATTATCTCGGCTCTTTACTAAAGGATCTGAAATTTTAAAAAATCCAGAAATACAGAAAAAAATCCAAGAACTTCAAACCGCAATAGAAAAAGCAACAAAAGAAAAAGGAATAATCCCAGACTCTATTACTAAAGCAGCGGAGTTTATTAAAGGAGGAAAAAAGGAAAAAGAATCTCCATGGAAAACATCCTTTGGAGCCATAGGTTGGTCAATTTTATTATTTTTAGTTTTATTTGTGTTAGCCGAATTAAAAGGTATTGACTATCTTTCCGGACAAGCTACTGGTAAAAAGAAAGAAAAATAATAATTTAGGTCGAAATATTAAAGTTTAAAACAATACATAAAATGCAACAAAAAATTTTGAATAATTTACCCCCTGAAATAAAAAATACAGTTTTACAATTACATGACACGATATTAAAACGTTCGTTAATGCAAGCTTATAAAAATTTAGATAATGATAAAAAAGCAATGATGGCAGAAATATTCAATTCCAATGATGATGAACAAAAGAGTGATTTCTTACACAACTATCTAGGAGATTTGCAAGATATTATAACAAAAGAAACAAAAAAGATTACTGAGGAGATAAAAAAAGAACCCATTAGCTAGTGGGTTCTTTTTTATTATTTAAACTATTAGTTATTATTTAATCTGAGCGGCAGACCGGGCTCGAACCGGCGACCTTTTCGTTGGCAACGAAACGTTCTACCACTGAACTACTGCCGCGTTTGTTTTTATAGTAGCAATTTTTTTGTTTAACGTCAATTGACTTTCTCTAAAAATAGCTCTAATATAATGTATATAGAAGACAATAAAACTATGGACAAAAAGACTCTTTCTCAGTTAAAAAAGAAATTGGAAAAAGAACAAATCCTTCTAAAAAAGGACCTCTTGGGATTTGCTGACAAGGATAAGAAAATACCTGATGATTATGATACAAGATTTCCAGATTTCGGCGGTCGTGCTTCTTCGCCTGATGAAGATGCTAACGAAACAGAAACGTACGAAAATTTATTGGCTGTTGAATACGTACTAGAGCTTCGGCTTAGAGATGTAGGCGAAGCTTTAAAAAGAATAAAAGAAGATAATTACGGTAATTGCGAGATTTGTAAAAAAGAAATTGAATTAAACCGTTTAAAAGCTAACCCTGCAGCTAAAACGTGTTTGACCTGCAGTAATAAAAAATAAAGTAAAAAATAGGTTTTATAACTCAATACCAATTAAAATTAAAAAGCGATGGATTCATTCCACCGCTTTTTCTATTAAAAATTCATTCTTACAAATATTAAACCTATGATAATAGGATAATTAAGTAGTTATTCTTATTTCTTTACAAAAGGATTTTGGGCACCTCTCACTTCAAAATGAAGATGGCAACAGTTAGCATTCCCTGTATTGCCCATCTTTCCTATTAAATCCCCTCGGTAGACCTTATCACCTTCTTTTACTGATAATCCACTTAGGTGGCCATAAACAGTCGTAGTTCCGTTATAATGTTGAATCTTTATTAAATTTCCATAACCATGATTATATGCACCTGCCCCTTTAGCTTCAATTATAATTCCATCTGCTGCAGCATAAATAGGACTACCGCAAGAATGAATGATGTCTATGGCATTATAGTAATGGAAAATTCCTCTATTCCAACCACCAGAAGTAGGATAAAGGAAAAAACTATCTAACTCAGGCCAATCGCTAATATCAATTGTCATTGGCTTAAGACCAGAAGATACTGCCAGAGAAGTAGTTGAGGAAAGCCTTCCATTAGGGATAATAAGCTCTCGGCCAATTGTAATAGAGCCTTCATCTTTTAAATCATTAAAGATAAATATTTCGTCAACTGATGCTCTGTACTTCTTAGCTATAGAAAGTAATGTGTCTCCTTCCTTAACTGCGTGCATTACTCCAGAAACTGGAAGAATTAAAAGTTCCTGATTTGGTTTAATAATAGAGCTGGACTTTAGACCATTAGCCCATAAAATTGTATTTAAACTTATCCCAAAGTTTGCTGCAATTCTTCCTGGGGTGTCTCCTTCTTGCACAACATAGCTAGAAACTGTATAGCGCTGGGCAGAAGGTAATAAAAATTTAATTGGAGAATTAATATTTAAAAAACTATCGCCATTCACGATAATTAAAAAATTCTGTTCCTCCAAATTATCCTCTTCAAAACTACCTTCAATAATTTGACTCCCATCTGCGCTTAAGCATTCATGATAAGCATAAGCTGTCTTAGTAAATGAACTGCACCCTAAAATTGCAGGGCAGCCATCTTCTTTTATTAGTATTTCTTCTCCTTCTTTTTGAAGAAACATAATTTGGGAAGAAAGATAAGAATTGCCGAAAAACAAAGAAATCAAAAACAAACCAATTGCTATTTTTAATAAAGATGAGGACATTAAATAATTGACGCTTTTTATTCCTCTATTCAATTGTGCTTTAAAAGTAAAAATGATAATTTAAAATAAAATGATATAAAGAATCTGTTCACCTCGCTCCAGAACCTTGTTTCTCACTTTGCTCGAAATAAAAAAGCCTCTTTAAAGGCCTTAACAATATTTTAACAAAGATACTTTAAATGTCAACTTTAAAACAATACCTTTTGGTTTTTAGAATAATATAAAAAAACATAAAAAATAATAAATCTTTGTTTATTCTCTCTTTATTGAGACGTATCAAATAATTTTTGTGTGACACAATTAGTCATTTTGGCTTCTGAAATCATAGAAACTGCTCCAAATAAATCAAAGTCATGTAAATAAACAACTGTTTTATTAGTTGGCATAAATACACCCTTAATCACCCCAAAAGGCACTTCACTGCTTAACCATATCTCTGTTTTATAGGTATCAACAAATTTTGCTACTTGAACTGTTTTACCGGTTTCAGTAGTAAAAGCCCCATAGGTATATTCGTTAACCGAACTATATTTATCAGGGGTCACGATAGTCGGTAAATATGCCTCAAGTGTAGGGAATAATGTTTGCATCAAGGGCACATTGATACAAATAACTTCTTTTTCCTTTTTTCCCTTACTAGCTATTTTGATAATTTCATCTGTGCTATACTCATACCAGACCTGAAGAACAGATCCACTACTATCTAAAACATTTGGGTCTGTTTCTACTCCATAGGCCCGAACTCCTTCCACGGTCTTTTCTCCAAGATAAATAGATCTCTGTAAACTCTCGCTACCTTCTTCATTTATAATTACCAATTCAGACCAAGCCCCTTTTTGGGGTTTTAAAAACCCTGTATAAACATTTGACTCCCAGCCGCCATAAGTAAGATCAACTTCCTTTTTCTTGTTAAATAAAACAAGTATCAAGGCAACTAAAAGTACCGCTACGAGGATAATGATGAATTTTTTATATTTTGGGTTCATTTTTGTTTTTATATTAAATTATATTAATCCTTCAACCATATTTTACCACTATCATTGATTTTGTCAAAATATATTATGTCATTTAACAAACAAAAGAAATTAGGCCAAGTTTTTCTCAATAACAATAATGTTCTACAGGAAATAATCAAAGCCGCGGAAATTAAATCCAATGATAAAATTTTGGAAATTGGCCCAGGAAAAGGAGTCTTAACCCAGGCACTTGTTGAAACTGAGGCTAATGTTATTGCCGTTGAAAAAGATGCTGAATTTGTTAAATTCCTTAAAAATAAATTTAAGAATCAATCAAATTTAAAAATCATCAATGCAGATATTAGGGATTTTATTCAATCTGATGATTGGCAGGCAGAATACGCAATGCTGGATACAGTGTACAAAGCCATCGGCAATATCCCTTATTATCTTACCTCTCATTTAATCAAACTTTTGTTAGAATCAAAAAAACAGCCACAAAATATCATTCTAATGATTCAGAAAGAAGTTGCACAAAGAATAATTAGCCAACCGCCAAAAATGAATCTTTTATCTGTTTCTGTACAATTTTACGCTAAGCCAGAAATTATTTGTTATGTCCCAAGAACCGCTTTTTATCCAGAGCCTAAAGTGGATTCTGCTGTTATTAAGATAACCCCGATGAAAACAAAAGAAAATATAGATAAAATACAAATAAAGAATTTCTTTCGTATTGTAAAAGCGGGGTTTAAACAACCAAGAAAATTACTTATAAACAATTTCTCTAAAAATCTAAATTTAGAAAAAGAATATCTTCAAAAAATATTCTTACAATCAAATCTGCCATTGAACACAAGGGCTCAAAACCTCTCTATAAAAGAATGGGTTTCTCTTTCTTCCTTGTTAATGAAAAATATTGTATAATTATTTATGGTAAATAAAATATTATAAGAAATTATTATACAAAAAGATATTATGAAAACAAAAAATATATTAAAAATCGGGGCTTTAAGTATTATCCTTTTGTCTTTATTAATAAGCCCTATTTTAAAACTTAATTCTCTAAAGGTAAAAGCTGATACGCCAGATACTGCCACTGCAGAATTTTGCAAAAAATACTCGACAATGAATCTACCTGATTATGCTAAAGATCAAGGCATTAGTGAAGTTGCAGCAAAGGCAGAGTATGTTGAAAGATGTTGTAATCCAGTATACGACTGGGGAGATGATCAAAAAGCACAAAAACAACAAGATGCAAAATGTAAGACACTGTCAGGTGGAGTAGACCAGTTCGCTGCAATGGGCGCGACAACAGAAGTAACAGGAACAGCAAAAGAACTTTCTGCTTCAAAAGTTTGTAACTTACTCGTTTATGGCGAAGAAGATGGTTCTGCTTCCTCTACTCTGCAGCATGCTTGGGCTATATTGACGGATAGTGAAGATGATACATGGTGGGCGCATAAAGCTTGCATTTTTCAAATTGGGGCTCTTGAAGGAATGGGAAAAATGATAGCTGGGATGATTAACTCTTTATCGGTACAGATAACTTGGGCGCTTGATCCTACTACTTATGGAGGATTTGTAACAAATGTAGGTGTTGTGAAAATCTGGAATATCTTAAGAAATTTTATGAACCTCGCCTTAGTGTTAATCCTAATTATCATTGCTATTTCTACTATCTTAGGAATAAAAAAATATCGCTGGCAAGAGATTCTCTGGAAACTAGTGCTTATTGCTTTATTAATCAATTTCAGCTTAATTCTTCCAGGAGTATTATTAGATATATCCCATTTTATTACTTTTACATTTATTAATTTAACCCAAAACCTAAATAATGATGAGAGCATCGCCCAAACTATAATGGATCTTTATCGTACAGATGAAATTTCAGGTCCTGAAAAATATTCTGCAAATTATGGTGATACACTAGGCGAAATAACAGTAGACGGAGGGGACCCGATAAAAATGGAAAAAGAAGGATGGGGTCTCGCCTGGGGAAATTTCTTTCTTGTTTTAGCCGCCCTTTCGCTAATTGGATTATTTGCTTTTATCTCTCTGATAGCTATTTTCTTTACAATAATGTTCCGTTCTTTTATCATTATTATGTTGCTTGCTGTTTCGCCAATTGCTTTTGCTGCTTGGGTATTACCAAATACTGAAAAATTCTGGCAGTTATGGTGGGGACAATTTACAAGATGGTGTCTTTTTCCTATCACTTTTGCTATTTCATTATATGCAGGAATTGTTGTTTTAACTGCAATGCATGACGTTCTTTCTAAAATGGGTACATCAAATGATAAACTAGGAATTATTGCTATGATTGTTCAAATTATTCTGTTTTCTATGTTCTTAATCGGAGGCTTAGTCGTATCTATTCAAAGCGGCGGCGTTGTAGCTAAAACAGTTCAAAAACAAGTTAGTAGAGCTGGATGGCTTGCTGGAGTTTTTGCCAGTAAAAAAATAGTTACTGGAGTTCAAAAAACTCAAGGATATAGAAATATCGGGCAAAAATTAACTCATGTACCTCTAATTAGCTCCATCGGCCATGGCATGCTAGATAAGAGTGACAGCTTTCAAGTTGCTAATGATATCAAAAAATACGAAAAAGAAATGGAAGCCAGCAGAGATAAAGACTCAATTATGGACACTGTTAATAGAAAAGCACCTAGCCGATTAAATAAGGGTTCATATGCTCGTTATATGGCTGCTAGAAACATCGCCCTCAAAAAAGGATGGCTCAATAGCAAAGAGACTCCAGTAGCAATAAATGAAATTAAAAATGATGTGCTCAATGAAAACTCTGATTTAGATACCACAATTATTCGTAATGCTCTCCCTCAATACTTTGAAATTGTAAATGGAGAATTAAAGAAGCTTGATCAAAAGGCAAATGATTATCAAGATAAAGTAATCAACAATTTAAATAAGATAAAACTTACCGACTTACCAAAAAATACAGAAAAAATTGTGAGTAACGTTGTGAATGACGTTGGAGGTGATATTGATGAATTCTTCGAAAAACTAGCACGATTAAAATCAAATAAATTCAGAGCCTTCCTTGATAATGTAAGCGATAAAGAATATGGCACAGGAGAAGTCTTTGGAGGGACAACAAAAAATCCAAAGCCATGGTACGGGAGGTATGGGGAAGTGGGACAAAGACTCAACCAAAGAGTGGCTGATACTTCAAAAGCCTATGAAGACGTGACTGATTCTAAGGGAAATCCAATTGGCAGTTACACACAATCAGACGTAGACGTTCTTGAAAATAAATGGATAGCCGCCCAGGCAGCTTTAGATAAAATTAATAAAACACTAAGTACCAGCTCATCCCTTCAAGAAACTCTCGAAACAAAGTCCGTATAAATTACAAGATGAAAAGAAATTTAAAAAATATCCTCGATAACCTTACGCCTATCCTTAAAGAAGCTTATTATGCAGACAATACTTTAAATAGCATTAAAGATGCGGCACGTTTGGGCCAAATTAATACTGCCACCAATCAATTAATCATCCTCGAGAAAGAAGTAATGAATATTTTATTAGGAAGATCATCATTAAACAATTTTAAAGAAACATTAAAATCTCGCCTAAATATTCCAGAAGCAAACCTCGCAATAATAAACAAAGTTATCCAAGATAAAATTTTTGAATCATTAGAAAATGATCTAAATCAATTAAAAATTAATCAGCCAGAATTAACTTCTCAGAACATACCGCCAAAAGAAACAATAATCCCCAAAACAACTTTAGAAATCCCAAAACTAGAATTGAACCCTAAGAAGATTAAAGTGATAAAAGAATCGACTCAAAAACAAAGTACATTAGAGATAATAAAAAAAGAAGTAAGCGAAAAAAAACAAGCTATTAAAGAAAACGTTTTAGAACCGATTATCCCTAAATATTCTTTCCCTGAGCCATCTAATGTGCTGGTTAAAAAACCAGTCAGTAAAATGGAAGAATTAAAAAGAGTTGTTGCTCCAAAAGTTTCTTCTGAACAACAAGAAAAAATTCGAGAAAAACTATTAGCAGCAATGAAAAAAAAAGATGTTCAGCCAGAAATAGTAGAAAAGATGAAAAAAGTTTCTTTAAAAAAACCAACTCCTAAAGAAAAAAAAGAGCCACTGAAGAAAAAATCTATAGGAGAAGTAGCGTCTTCTAAAGTTTTAGGAGGTGAAGGTAAAAAATTTCAAGACGAAGAGGTTTTTAAAAAAACCGAAAAAGAAAAGCCGTATATTCTTGATGTTAAATTAAAAGAAGACAAAGAAAAAAAAGAAAAAATACCTACTACTCAAGAACCTATTCCTTATAAAAAATACCAAAAGAAGAACCCATTCGGTAAAGCTTAAAAAATTATGGTTTATCAAGTACCTCAATTCATAAAAGAAGAAACAAAACTAATGGGGTGGATTACTTTTACCCAGTTAGGGATCTTATTATCCTTTGGTGGATTGATTGTTTTGCTTTTTTTTATTTTAGTACCATGGCTTTGGATGATTTTACTAATGGTTCTTGGCCCTACTGCTGTTTTTCTAGCATTTGGAAAAATTTACAGCGTTCCTATTTATACACTTGCTATGGCTGCTATTCGACATTTTTGGCTTCCAAAATATTATCTATGGAAAAAAGAAAAGACTCTTTCAAAAACATCTAAGTACATTTCTCAAAAACCGAAAAGCACGGTAAAAATACAAAGCAAAAAACAATTAGATGATAAAACACTTAAACAATTAACCGACATATTAGATAAATAAATGCCTAAAGAAACTTCCAGCAGTCAATCACTTATTTCCCTTCAACAAATTAAAAAGGGGGTAGTTATCCTTAAAAGCGGCTCACTCCGTTCAGTTTTAGAAGTGTCAGGGATAAATTTTGATTTGAAGTCTGAAGAAGAACAATCCTCCGTATTAATGAGCTGGCGCAACCTTATAAACAACCTGGATTTTCCATTACAAGTTGTAGCCCATTCTAGGCGTGTTAATATTGAATCCTATTTAAATTTCCTGCAGGAAAGAATTAGCCAAGAAACAAATAATCTGCTTAAGTTCCAAGGAGAGGATTACTACACGTTTATTAAAGGGCTAGTTACTGGAAACAATATTATGAAAAAGAAATTCTATGTAATAGTTCCTTATGACCCAATTATGTTAAAAACGAAAACTGCACTAAGCCAAATAGCAGAAGCTTATAAAACGTTACTTAATTTAAGGCATCAAGCATTTTCTGCCACAATTCCTCTTTCTGATGAAAGCTTTAATCAGCATTATCAACAATTAATAATCAGACAAAATAATATCATTACTAATTTGACAAGAATGGGATTACAAGCTAGACCATTAACTACTAAAGAATTAATTGAATTATTTTTCAATTCATATAACCCAGAGGCTTTTGAAAGAGAGTCTATAAATATTCCAGAGGAATTTAATAAATAAAATATGCGTTTTCCAAATTTATTTAAAAGAAAATCTAAAAACCCACAAGAGCTAGCCCAGTCTCAAGCTGTTTCCACTCTTCAAGACTTAATTGCTCCTGCGGGATTGGAAATTAATACAAATTTTCTTAAGCTAGGAAATAAATATTGTTCAACTCTTTTTATTCTAACTTATCCAAATTATTTAGCTTCCAACTGGTTTTCATCTGTTATTAACCTAGATGAATCTTTTAATGTTTCAATCTTTTTCCATCCACTTAATATTAATAAAGTTTTGAGAAATTTGAGAAAGAAGTCTGCAGAAATTCAAGCCCAATTAAGCATTGAGACAGACAGAGGACTAGTCCGTAACCCTTTGTTAGAAGCTGCTCTTAGTAATGTTGAAAAATTAAGAGACACCATTCAGCAAGGCAGTGAAAGACTTTTTGAAGTAGGTGTTTATATAACTTTTTTTGCTGATAATAAAAACGAACTTATAAAAATTGAAAGTAAAATTAAAAATATATTAGAACAACAATTAATTTACGCAAAACCTACAATTTTCAGAGAATTTGAGGGAATGGAATCTTCTTTACCATTAGGAATGGATAGATTATTACTAACAACTCCTTTAAACTCGCAGCCAGCTTCAACGCTTTTCCCATTTTCTTCCCTGGATCTCTCAGATAGTAAAGGAATACTTTATGGCGTTAACTTACATAATAATAGTTTAGTTATCTTTGATCGTTTCACTCTGCCAAATGCCAATATGGTAGTTTTTGCTCAAACTG
>Ga0075115_10000447_pt1 | contig 20374 bp, 19 predicted proteins | sample AntAceMetag02UKH_FD_69785 | JGI IMG/M metagenome (GOLD analysis project Ga0075115, IMG submission 69785) | Saline lake microbial communities from Ace Lake, Antarctica - Antarctic Ace Lake Metagenome 02UKH | ecosystem: Environmental > Aquatic > Non-marine Saline and Alkaline > Saline | place... | reverse complement strand
CTCCTTTTTTTGGTTTTGGGTTTGCGGGTCGTTTGCCTCGCTGTCCCTGTCATGTCCTACACCTTAAATATAACACCTTTTTAATAAAAAGTCAAATCTTTTTTAATAAAAAGTAAAAATAGTTATAACTCATTGATTTTTATAGGCTATTTTATGCGTATAAAACTGCTCTGATCATGATATCATACGGTGGATTCGGATTTATGACGCAATTTTCTACGAGTGCAGATCGAACGATATTGCTTGTCTGGTGGGAAAAAACGAGGTTGACCGGGGTACACTCTTGCCAAGATCCGGCGATATTATAATGTACAGGGAAGTCTATTTCGTCAAGTCCTTGCCAGTTTACCCAGTACCTCAAGTGTGCCAAAGCGATGCTATAACCACCAGCACCGTTTGCCCATTGTAAGTCAGTAAGATCATTCGGCGGTTTTCCAGCTTGGTGAACTTGTAAAGCTAACGAATGACAAGTTTGCCAAATTTCTTGAGCGTCAGTACTTGAGTCAATACCGCTAACGTATGAACTATTGTAAACTGACGCTGCGGTATTAATAATAGTCATTTGTTTTTCATACTCGCCAGTAACCGCGTTTTTACTATAGTTTACAAATGGCTCGGGGAATATATCTGTTTGTTTTGGTTTAATTATTTTAATCTTGTTTCGATCCAGTATATCGCGCATCGTAACCGTGTACGCTGGAGTGAGTGCGTACGTTGGTAACGTGATAATCTTTTCATAACCGTTCGAATCTTGCCAGTTTGCGATGCTGAATTCCCGACATAAGCTTTGTTTGATAACATCAGTATACCCAGCGTCATAGTCGGACAATTGCGCTGCTGGGTAGAGTGAGTAATCAGTGAGGTCGAAACTGATTGTGTGTACTAATGGTTCACTTGCATACTGTAAACCCCACCCTGACACGGGGGCGGAGCAAGTGTCGCGATAATCTTGTAACCGACAAATATGCTCTAGAATATCCTGCGGTTTTTCGATCAAATCCGACGCCGTTTTTCTCCCGGCGAATGTATCGGAAAAAATACGTCCGGCCACGGATGAATATACTATGGATTTCATTGATAAATCGGATAGTTCCAGGATTATCGAGAGGTCAAAAAGTGGCGCATCAAAATTCAACGTAGTATCGTCAGCGGTGCAAGATAAATACAAAGTACCATTTACAAATGTATTGTAGATATTTTTTGTACACCCAACTAATTCAAAGAAGTCATGCCCCGTAATTGTCGTAACCCCAGAAGCGGTCGTTCTCGAATTTACATTAAAATTTTTATCATACGTTGTCGCCGGTGAATTACTCCAATACCGGTCTAGTTGGTTTTCTATGTCAAAATTGTCACCGTCCGTAAAATCTGTGGTTTCGACTGTGTCAGCCGCAAGACCGTACGCAAATCGATTCATGGTAACCCTAAAAGTCTGTTGATAGTTATTCGTATTCTGCGTTAGTAATTTTACCCCTATGTAAATATTAGCAATGTTGTTTATTTCGCTTATGTCTGGCTTGTCAAAATTTAGAACGTATAGCAATCTTGCACTTTGCCCCACCGTGTTATTGTGCGCTGTGGAATTTAATATTGCAAAAGTATTTTTTTGTCTATCGTGCGCAGCGCTCAACCCCGACAAATCGTAGGAAATTAACGACGTGTTTGGCTCATAGAGACCTAAGCAGTATAGCCCATCAGTCAATTTAGCATAGTCTTCACTATCAAATGACACGGTCAACGCGGTATTAAGCGCAAGGTTAGACACTGGTAAAGTAACAAAACTTTTTAGATTATCAATTGACGTGCCATATTGACTCCCGGCAATTGACAACTTGTTATTACCTGACCCTGAAATAATTGTGCCATAATCAGATACTCTATCTAAAGAGTCTTCATCGTTTTGCAAGTATACTAGCGGGTGTACAGTAGCGTCACCGCCACTATTCAAAAAACTTTTTAATTGCCAACTATCAGCTATGAAATTTCTGTCAATGTATAAAAACTGTACCCATGACCTTGTGTCATCGTTAGTAGCTGATAACCTAGTAATAAGATATGACTCTAAATAGCATATAACGTAGCTATCAACGCCGGGATCGGTTGCCCCGAATGCCACTACTTTACGAATTTGATCTATACCTGTACCAGAAGAAACGACGCAATAGCAATCAGTGGGTATTTTGGATGTAAATGCAGCCGTTTCTCGGAGTTCAAAAAGAAATGTTCTATCGTCTGCCGTAAGTCCAATTACTGGGAATATTTTAGTCTCTGGGTATGTACCATTAAAGTATTCATTTGTATACGTAGTGTCGTCTTGTTCATTTTGGTATCTTAAAAATTTACAAATGCTTGTTCGGGTAATTGTACCCCCGATTGATTCTAAAAATAATTTATTATACACCGCCGTACTGTTAAAGGCTTTCCCACTCACATCATCTTGATACAAAATATTTGCGTTTCGGGTGATCCCTTTCAGCGGAATTGAATATTCTCTGCTATCCCATGTTGGCTCTTCACAATTGTAAACCCTGATTCTTCTTGGTGTTACCCCCTCAAAGATCCATATTTCGGCGCGTAGCCCATTTAGGTTAATCCCAAGCGCTGAAATAGTGCTTGCGAAATTGTTTATGTTACTGACTATTACTTGACCTTTACCAGGGAAAGACACTGACCCCCCGCGCCGTAAGTCAATTTCATTAGAAAATGGTTTTATTCCACCCAGGGATATTACCTGATCTTTCCAATCAGTAACGCCATTAATACTATTTTGTACCCATCGGAACTCTGAATTTTCACCTGACACACTATAAAGTCCGATACCCGTATTTTCAGTTACCGGGTTATCTTTATCTTGCAAAATTATTTTTATACCAAATACCCTTGTACCCATGATTATACCACCTCATAGAGTTCGAGTGAAAATTCGTATTCGTTATGCCGTGTGTGCTTAATAGTAATCGTGCTATTTATTATTATGCAAGTATACGTTGACGATGATCCACCGTCGGAACCAAACATAAAGAAATTATCAGGTGTAAATACACTGAATTCCCCATTCCTGACCGTCGCTGACAGGTAGTAAGCAATAGCGGCGGCTTTACTTTCGTTAGCTTGCATTACAAACCCAGTTCTTTTATTGTCACCTCCAGAACCACGATCCCAGTATTCAGACCTATTGCTCTCGGTTATTCCAATTGAAATCGAATATCGCTGCAAAGGTTCAAATAAATTTTGTGGCATTCTGCACCCAACTACGTCACCTAGGACAAATGAACCCTCGGATATCTCGCTAGGTAACGAGTACGACGGGAAATCACCAACATTTATAATCTGTAAACTACATTTAAAATACTGAAAAGGCGCCATCTGAATGGCCGGGGTACCGTTAAGCGTGATCGCGACGGTAAAGACGCCTGTATCGCCTTTATCCGGACCGAAAGGAAAGAAGCCGCTACCGCTAGGCAAAGTCAAAATAACGTCTTGTCCGCGCGCTGTGGTATGAATCAGGGTGTTTAGGGCTGCCTGTTCATCAACAGTAAGATATATGGAACATTCGCATACCCGTTTGTCGTACTGTGCGCCCTCGTCACGGGACGCGTACGATGAATCATCAAGCTGCGTGTAATCGAATGGAAACTTGATATTTGTTGAGTACCCGAATTCTGGTGCCGATATTGCTACTTCGGTTCCCCCGTACGTAAATGAAATTTGCCCGCTTGATGGTGCCATTTTATACCCCGAATCTTTATTCGTGTAATCCAAATAATCATTTAACTATAATACCGGCGTCAATGGGTATCAGTACCCCAAAGCACTTTTAGATCATTATCTATAACCATAAAGTCTAACTTTGTGAATTCATCATTAGAACTTATCACTTGTAAAATAGGCATTCTAATTGATAAATTGCTACCAATCAAAATAAAATTACCTGAGTAATTTCGTTCTACCCTGCTTTCAATATCGGTATGAAAAACGGTGTCACCTTGTAAATTTAATGATCCATGGATGGCCCGATCAATAACTCGTGATCCATCGTACCCTGCTACCGACGAACAATTTGTAAAAAGGTTCACCACCTCATTGCTTGATATTTCAAAACTATCCAAAAGAATGTCTGTTTCGTATAGCTGTGCGACGAACCCTAAAAGTACTGGTGGTACTATGTCAACTACGGAACCAATAGTAATTCTGTCGGCGTATTGCCTTGTTTGTATAGACTCTAAGGAACCGATAAAAGAAAATTCCGCCACTACCGGCTTGCCAACTTCCCCCGATAATTTAACATTACCCATACTACCAACTGATCTGTAAATAAGCTGCTTTGGTGCAGTGCCCTCTTGTTCAATTGCTACCTCAATTGTCGCCGTTACATTATTACACGAATCGTTGGGCTTTACAGATGAACCAGCAGCACCATGTATCGTTTGTTCCCACCCGCACGCCTTAAAGAAGTCAAAGTACGCTGGTGCGGGAGAATCTTCGTACAAATCCACCTTGAAATTCACAGCGCAAGACCTTCTCCCAGCGATCGAAGGCCAGCTAGAAAAATCACCACTGTTGACATTCTGGATATATGATTCAATATCGGGAACGATTTTTATATCGTAAATTTGTTGCTGGTAATCCTCTTGTATGATTACTTCTCGAACCCCCGGTATACTTTCTAACTTAAAGCCAAGTAGCTCTTTACGTTTGATAAGACTTACACTGTGGGTACCCTGCGGCACGGGGGGTACTACTTTCCCGCTATATATTTTTATCTCGTCAATATAAATAGTACCAGAATTCCATTGAACTGCTGCTAATAAAATAATATAATCATGCTCGTTTATATATCCAATAGCGCTACCTGTTGCAATTTTTTCTATATCATTAATATATAATTTCCATGTATTTGATCTATATATAATTTTTATTTTATACCAAGTATTTATTTGAAAATTAAGATTTTCAAAATAAAAATCAAATGTTCCTTGATCGAAAATTTCTATAGATCCATCATTTACATTCATTGTTGCTTCAATATAGTCAGATCCACTCGGATCATATATATTAAATATCTCAAAATGAGAAGCCGATTCAGCTTTAATATAACACTCTAATACCCACATTCTAGAGTTAGTAAGATTAGTTGATGTTTGATATGGTAAAGTAAGTTCATTAGAAGATCCAAGAGCTGAAGTTAATCTAAAACATTTATTATCAATTCCATCAGCATATCTAGGATCATAACCAGAATAAGATCTAAGTTCTAATGATACACCACCAAGAGAATCAATAGTGTTGTTCTCACCTTTCCACCATCCAGTAAGTTCGCTCATTATCTCGCCGCCTCGTAATCTCTCAAACGTCCTTGACTCTTGGCCTGTACAAGAGCGTCACCAAGAATAGGAATTAATTGATCAACGGTATACCTGGCTGCGTTCATATCATAGTTACCACCAGACCCAACGCTGATATTGAGGTTGACCGCATTACTGCTATTCGATACATTCGGCCTGTTCAGCTGATTAAAGAGGTTAGACTGTTGCTGCCCGTTTAAAATCATTTCCCCGGGGGTCAGCATGGCCGGGACAACATCCCCTTGTAAAGGGCTTCCACCCCCAACAACGCCACCACCGGCGTATTTCTGCGACGCGATAAGCGAAACCTGCGCCGCGCCCATTGCAATAATGAAAGGGATCATCCACGGGGTAGCAAGATTTTTTGTCACCGCAATCGCGGTCGCTGCGGTAGCTTGTGCTATGTCTAGTCCTTTCTGAACGCCTGCTCCAGCTTTCGACGCTTTTGCTACCATAGCGATGGAGTCGAGCATGTACCCGGACTGTGATTCTATTGCGCCCATTTTTGTATTGTGTACTTTTTTTATGTTGTCTTGCTCTTTTTTTACGCCTTCAGGGCTGATATTGATTTTATTCTGTTTTTCTTTTTCATCCGATAACCTTATGTTAATCTCTAATTCTCTTTGTATATTACTTATTCTTTTATTTTCTCTTGATTCCTCTTGCTTGCCAAACGTTTCCCTGTTTGGGCTGATCTTCTCCATTTCATCAAGTGCTTGTTTTGCTTCGGCGATTCTTGCCATTTCGATCTTATGCTGTTTGCTTCGTAATTCGTCAAATAAAAGTGTATATTTTTGTTTTACATATAATACATTGGCGCCAGTCCTTTCCGCTTCGGCAATTGCGTCCTCCCGCTGCTTTTTAAGGAGTTTCATGTTGCCCGAGTCGGTCAAGGCCCAGAGGGATTCCAGATTTTTTTGATTTATCCCCGATATCACGGCGGATTTAGCTTCCTCCTGTGCTATTAGTACATCATTTTTTCGCTTATCAGCCTTGACTTGTAGAGCGTCATAGGCATCTTTTAAACGGATCGTCGATTCTGCGCTTTTCCCGTGCATAGTAAGCGACTCTTCGTATAGTCTTTTTTGTAAAGTTAACGCATCTTCGGAAATAAACGCACTGCTATACACTGCTTTTGTAAAATTGGTGATGCTTACACCCAAAGCGTCCCAAAGTCCTTTTGATTCAGATACGGCCACGGCTTGCCCACCAAATTTTTCATTAACTTTAGCCATTAGATCATTAAGGCGTTCTTGACTTCCCGCAACACCAGCGACCTTTATGCCGTATTGGCTCATTTCAGCCCCGGTCCCTCCCATTGCTTTTCCTAGCATATTTGCCGCTGAAGTATTATTGCCAAGATACGCTCCAAAGTCAAGAACGGATGGAAGCAACCTTTTAATCATTTCTTCATTTTTAACATACGCAGCTATTTTTGATTGAACCATTGTTACTTCACTTGAATCAATAATTAGTTTATCGCTAGTTATTCTCGCTTGCTCTTGGAGCATGCTAGACGTGTACCCGATTGCCATAGCCAACTGACTATTCGCCTTGACATCTCTTAAAGCGTATTCTCTCGCTGTTTGCACTACACCAATAACTTTTCGAACCCCCTGTAAGCTGACGTATGCTAGTGCAGCACTTTTCAAAGCACCTACGAATTTCTTTCCTATCACATCACCAGTATCGGAAAAACTTGCTGCAAGTTCTTTGTTTGACGCGTTAGACCCGTCATAAAATCTTTTTCGTACTTCATAATCTTTTATGGCTGCGTTAGTCGCCTGTTTTTCGGATCGCCCAATGTCTAAGTAGTATTGGACACGGGTGTCATGATACCTACGCAGCTCCTCTGTTTCTTTTTTCCATAAAGAAAGCTGGGCGCTTGACATCTGCTTAGAGTTACTAGAAACTTTTTTGCTATTAATAATGCTTTTACTTGATAAAACTTCCTCGACCTTTTCGTATCGATGTAAACTTTCTTGGTATTTACGACGGGTTTCAATCTGTTTTTTTAACCGATCAATCTGGCTGTCCGCTGCTTTCTTTGAACTATTGGACGAATCCCTTTCCACATTAGCAACACTTCTCGCTACATCTTTTTGCGTATTCTCGTACTTGTGCAGACTGTCAACAATAGACACCATAGAGCCTGATATATAGTCTTTCACCCTGGCTTCTAATACCATTGCGTCGCTCATGGCTAATTCCCCTCCATTATACTCTGTGATAACTCATAGTCAAAGATTGATTCCGCTTGTAAGTATCTTGGGCTCACGTCACCTATTGACGGAAAAGGCGATGATGGGTGCTTTTCGTAAAAATACCTACAATCCAAAAATGCCCATACTGACCCCGGGACGAATTTTACTGGGCATGACCAAAATTTTATAACCAACGCGTCACTTTCGTCAATCATCGTTGGCTTCGCCATTTTAGTCTTCCCAGTACACCCCCAAACGTCCTTGTAATTCGGATCCTTGCGGCAAGTGCTGCACCTGAAATTTCGCCCACTTTTGCCGCTTTTAAGTGAGGCGGCTATTTTAAACCAAGGACTTCCTCTTCTGTCAAGTTTGACTTACTAGCAATAGCATCCGCTAACTCCTCGACAATGTTCATTGGTAACCCACTAATAACACCATGTGTAAATGGGACTATTACAATAAGGCCATCATTGTCAACGTCGTAGTAATTACTCCAAGCGACAAGGCCCTTTTTTACTACGGCAATAGCGTAGGCACCACGTTTCACGCTGACTAGCGCTTTGCCATTATCAATAGTAACCTCTCCGCGCATATCGTCAGCGTATCGCAATGCGTCTTCACCAGAGATCGGGCGAAGGGTAAATTTTGGCTTAAGCTCATCAGGTAATTCTCTAAAAGCAATTGGAACATAAGCAAAAGTTTCTTCTGGTCGTATAGCGGTGAACCTACGAATTTTCTCCAGGTATTCTTTAGATATCGTCACGTTTTTAGTTTCCATTATGATTTCGCTCCTTGAAGTATCTCGAATTCATCGTTGCCCGTGGTGCTCCGTTTGAATTCCATTTTAATAGGGTTTGCAATATGCCCCTCGCGCACTTCTGGTTTGTAACTGTCTGTTATTTGCGCGGTAGGTGCTGAAAGGATGATCGGGACTGCTCCGCCGATAGTAACCGAAAGCGCGCCGGTTGTGTTATTGATCTGATTTGTATAAAAATTGATATCATCAGTAACCACCATATCAGGATCGCAGTCACCCATCATATTCCGGTCAATCACCCTCGCCCCTTCGTACCCGGATGCCTTGCTGATATCCTGAAATACCTGGACATCCTCCCCGCCGTCGATTGTAAATTTACTCGGGAACTGCCAAGTACCGAAGAATGAAAAAGTAGCGGCAAGGACCGCGGGGGGTAATGCGGTATCAAACCCGGTAGGGACCATCAGGCTTGCATACGTTCTTGTCGTTACGGATTCCAAAGCGCCAGAAAATTCAAATGTCAATTTTATCGGTTGTCCAACCTGCGGACTTTCCATTTTAAATTTACCCATCGCGCCGCGCATTTTTATTACAAGCTGTCTTCCGGACGTCCCTTCTTCCGGGAACGCGACCTCAATCGTCGCTGGTATCCTGTTGTAATCAGCATTTGGTACAAGGCTAATACCAGTTGTTGAAAATGCTGTCTGTTTCCACCCACAAGCGCGAATCATAGAAAAATACTGTGGTGCGGTCGCTGCCGTTGCCCCTGGGTAAAGATCAACCGAGCAGGATACTGAGCATTTTCTTTTTCCGCTGATAGAAACATCGCGGGAATAATCCCCACGCGCAAGCTTTCTAGCATACGATTCAACTTCCGGTGTCACCTTAATATCATAGACACGTTGGTTATAATTTGCAGCGGTCAACGTTTCTGCGGTGTACGGTGTAGTCTCAATCTTGAAACCCATCGTTTTCTTGTTTTCCATAAGTCTAAGCATGATCAACCTCCTTTGTAAATTGTTATACCATTAAATTAGGATCATTCAGTTTTATTGAATAGTAAACTTCAAAATCAATTGATACTCCGCAGTTAGGTACTTCCCTTTCTGTACCCCACGGGGTACTTGCTAACCAGATGCAATTAAAAACGGTTCGTGACCCAGACGAAGGTTTAAGGTAATAGTTGGAACCAAAATATTTTTGAAAGTCAGATATAGCCTTATCCTGCGCTAACGAAGTATCGTTCCTATCATCAAGAAATACGTCAAACTGTACAGGTAGTATAATATCGATTAGTGGATTATTACCCACCATGTGATCATTTAACCTACGCTCGCCACCATGCAGGATATTCACAGACGGGTATTGCGTCATTTGTTCCATGTTGTAAACTGGATCGAATACGTCGAGGTACGTGTAGTTGTACCCTGCTGCCGTTGTCATTTCAAGAACACAAGTCTTTAAGGCATTCCGTAGATTAGTTCTGACCGAACTCATCATGCACCTCTTCAATTAAAAGTTGAATAATCTCTTTCCTTACATGGATATACTCTAGCTCCTTATTCATCTGTAAAGCGATTCTGTTGTAGTGCAGGGCTAGCCCAAAATTTCTTTTAAGTGTATAGACACTTGCTAACCTTTCCGCTGGAATTTCGCAGTAGAATGGTGTCGATTGGAACTTTCCAACACCGAGCTTTTTTCCCATTGCCACGGTGTAGAGTTTAAGCGATGAGTCGATAGCGCCTTTGTACCAATAAGCATCGCCAAGGATTACACATGGTTCGGCGTATTCTGGTGCAAAAGCTATTGCCAATCTGCACCAACCTTCTATTTGCTGCATATTCTCTTTTTTAAAATTGGCAATGTTCGGCCTTGGATTATTACACCCGTAAGCATAAAAATAAACAAGCTCTATACAAATTGCGTAAAGCATTTCATAGCTTACTTGCAAATCGTCAACAATTTCGCTTAGTAAAGCAATACCCCGGGCAACATGCCCGGTGAACATAAGGTCGCGACCAAGAAAATATTTGGTCTGCGCGTCAGTTTCCCCAGCGACGGTGTACTCGTGCTCCAAAATTTTCACATTTCGCACAGCGCTGGAGTACGTCGGTTTCATTGGTAAATGCGTTATATACATTCCGTTTATTTCTGCGTGTTGTACCATTTCCCATTCAGGGTAAAGCATTTCGTGTATCGGTCTTTGCCATTCAATTTTTACACGGTCAAACACCCGCTCACGTTTGAACCACGTGGTCGGATTACCACCATCATCAACGATAATTGCATACGGCATTGACCAAAGCATAATATCTTTGTGTTGGTCATCCTTGACAAGGCTAACAGTTTTAAGCCATTTTTCGGAGTATTGGCTCAAGCAAACATCGTCAGCGTCAAGCCACATAATTTTATCAGTTGTTGAATGCTGCCTTGCAAAATCCCTAGCACCCCCAAAGTTACCATACGGGAACCTTTCGCTCTCCCATAAAAAGTGAAAGATTTTATCCGTATAGTAACTAGCCATCTCATCAATCCTTGAGTCGTTAGATGTATTTACAATTACTATTTCGTCAAATACATCCTTAGCAGCAAACGACTCGAGGCACCGCTTCATCAGTTTCGCTTCGCCAGGGCCGATTATCATATTTAAACCAAGAGTAGACATTATAGATTTCCCCTTTTGTATTTTGCAAACGCGTCATACCACGTTTTGGTCGTTAGCTGATTAACCACCCGGCGTCTATTCGGCACGGCGAACCCGCAATGTTTACAATGTAAATTAAAGTAATCTAAACATTTTTCCATTGTCAAATCTTTTATTGATTTGCCAATCGGAGCGTACCCAAACACTCGTGCAGATGCTGCCAAAGGTGAACAAGGGTAGTACCCATTGTTATTAAAGCATACCCCACAATCGCTGGATTGGAAGCAACCAAGCGTGTAGTCTTCGTTAATATCCGTCGGGCTTTCGTTTACCGCGATATACTCGATAGGATTGCCAGAGCCGTCAACGTTTACTTTTTGCTTTGTACTCACGCCGAGCGGGATATCATAGCATAAACTGATCCGGGTTACACGTTCCCTTATTTCTTTACATGAGTTATTAGTCGATAGCCAAAGCTTTACTCCAGTTTTTTCTCTGTAGTTTGCAAGTATGCGAACGATATCGTATATCCATGGGTTTAAAACTGGCTCGCCCCCGTGCAGTGTTATTTGATCCCATAGATGCTCATGTGCTAAGCTATCTCGAACAAACGCACTTACGTCGTTAGGTGTAAGATCGCCATGCGCTGGTGCTTGGGTACACAGATTTGAGCAATTAGCACATTTCACGTTACACCGGTACGTTAGGCAAAGTTCGACCGTTTTGAATGTTGGGAATATTACATTTTTCATTTTAGATCCTCCAAAACGTCTGCCCATGCACGGTATACTCGTTCTTTCCGCTCTTTGTTATGTGTGGCCATCTGTAAACTAATGTTTATAAGCTCCTCTTTATCAATTGACAGTATAGAATCCCGTTCTTCTGGTGAGTCAAAATATTGGATGCACCTCATATCATCATTGTAATAATCGGCGTATTGCAGCCAATGCGCTACACAATTAAAATCAGTGAAATTATTTGGATCATACTCAAAGTCATTCGGTATTAAACTTTTGCTTATACCATGCTGAATGCACTGTTGCCAACTAATCTGATTGAGTATAGGGACACCGGATAAAAACATCTCCATTAAGTATCTTTTTGTGGGGAAAAATAATGGGATATTCGCAGTATACTGCTCAAAGATTGACATGGTAGACACCTGGTAAGGATAATGAATACTACCTTTAAAATCTGCGAGTGTTTGCCATGCGTGCCCCGCCTGCAAAGCGTCGTGTTTCTTGACCATGCGGCCAGATGGTTCATCTATTTTAAATGATGAATTGTAAAGAAATTGTCCATATACCGGGTTATAGGTCATCCCGGTATACTCGCATAGTGATGGGATATGCCGAACCTCACGATCAAGAAAACCTTCAGCGTATTTCTTATCGTAAATGCTATTTGCGCAAAGAATAATTTTCCCAGAGTCTACGTATTCTTGCAAATAGCGATTGAACTCTTCCCAAAGTACAGCATCACAATCAGCGCCGTACTCGTACCGTATAGGTATTTGAATAATTATCGGTTTATCAAAATATTTGTAAAGCATAGAAAATATTGGTGGGTAACAACAGATAAACCCATCGTATTTATTTAATTCGTTTTTGTACTTATCATAGAATTCCTTTGACATTCGATTACTTATCGTTTTATTCCACGCTGCACCCGAAAGCATTTCAATACTTGCTTGTGGCCTATTGATCACGGAAGCATGCCCACTTAGTGATAATTCACGAACGGTATGCCCAAGCCGATTAAATATGTATCGCATATCAGCACAAACGGAAATATGCTGGTCAATAGATATAAAATTCATACTGGAAACTCTTTTCTATAGAGGTATATGGGATGATCTATATAAACTTCAGTATGCAAATCTTTTCTTAACTTTTCGGAATATCTTCTATCCTCACCAAACATCAAATCGGGAAAGCCAATCTTTGACGCGATCTGGCGTTTCACCGGATTGAGGTGGTTTGGTGTCCTGTAGTAAGCGTCAGCGCCAGTGTACCACCCCTGGTAATCAATAGAATGCTTAAATACCGCATCACCAAGATTGGTTTGCATCGTGCCCTCTATCCCAACGCAATCCGGCTTCGTTTCAAGTGCGGTTATGATGCTTGAAATATAGTCAGGAGATACCCAGTCATCATCATCAATAAACGCGATATACTCTCCTTTCGCTGTGAGTAAAAGATCGTTTCGTTTTTTTCCTATTGTTATCTCGCCATTATCACTTATAACATTTATTTCTACATGGTCCCCCTCAGCTTGCTTTTCAAGTTCCGCAAGCAGGGGAGCAAGTAATTCCTCGCGAGATTCTAAATGGCAAATCAGTATACTTAAGATAATGTGTTCCACGTGCCCACTCCATGATCAATAATATTTTTTGCACAAAGTGAAGCGTAAGACAAACAGTACTTCTGATTATCTTTTGACCTCGCTATGTTTTGTATCGGTGCAAGTCGCTGGAATGTTTCGTCCCATTTGTCTTTATCCTCTTTTGTAGCATGATTGTGCTGTATAATGATATCAGCCTGGTATCTAAGTAAACCAGTCATCATACCAACCATAGTCCAAACCTGGTCTATCATGTCAGCATGAAATGCTTTGCACATAAAAGGTTTTTTAGTTATCTCGACTAATTGACGAGTGATAAACATATTAACACAACACTTTTCTTGCGCTACGTAGTTATCATTACAATAAACGATACCGTACCCATTGCTTACTTCAATGATTTGTAGTACCCTGGAATCCCAGCCTTTGGTCATAAATACCATGTCGTCACCGAGTTCGGTAACTATCGAATCCGTAAACTTTGTTTCTTCATACATCTTGTTAAAGTACAGCGCAAGGTTTGGTTGCCGAGTTTCTTCAAGTATAACTTCGTAATGATCCGTGTTAGGCCATGGGTACGCGTGGAGGAAATCGATAGTTTCTTCATCCTTGATATTAACGCAAAAGCTAAAACGAAGGTTGTTAACATCATTTGCCATGTCAATTGCACTGTTCACAAAAGACATAAGACGCGGTATTCTTTTGTACGTAGGAACCATCAGGCATATTGTTTTATTTTTCATTAGCAAACCATCCCAACGTAATGCCCATCATCGGGCGTTGATACTTCAATTTCATCACCTGAATATTTAAGCTGTGGCATATCTGCGCGAACATGCCCTAGATGATTTTTCTTTATAACAGGCCAAACGTACTGGTGCAAAAATAATTGATCGGACCCGTGGAATAAACCTCGAGGATTATTCGGATCAGGGTACGCTTGCGCGAACCATAAACCAATTTTCATCTCAAAGTTTTCTATACATCCGGGTATCGCTCCCCAAGTACCGCCGAGAATTGAAGTACCATGGCTTTCACAATCGCGGATGATATGAAAAGGTTTCCCACTTTCAACCCATTCGTCAACCATCTTTACTTCACGCGCACTTACCCTTGAATCAGTATCACGGACGATAAACCGCTCAATTTCCTCATCATCAAACATCGGGTGAAAACGCCAAAACATTCCGAGAACATCCGTAGTTTCGCACATTAATCGCATTTCCGCGCCAGTGGCTGCGATTCTTTCCAACGCGGGGATTGGCACTGTATCATCATGGTAAAATCGACAGATCCAATCAGGGTAAAATTCCTTACTGTGCTCAGCATTCCAAACCGCACCGTCAACATAGAGGGGGTTTGATCCCCATAAAGCAAACGAAATGATTTTTTTACTCGGCATTTGCAGCTTCCTTTATTCTATTGTAAATTTGATTAGTTATCATTTGTTTTCCATAAGTTCTGAACTCCTCAAAAAAATAAAGTCTTTTCGGTATATACACTCTTTTCTTCAATACGAACATAATATCTTCACGGTTCAGCGTTTGCTTTTTACCTTTTGTCACTTTACGTATAAGTAATGGTGCTTTTCCCGGTCGTTTGATGAACACGAGCGAGCCACCGAAATCTCTTGGGCTTCTGCCCTTTGCCGCTGGATTGATTGGGATTGCCAATGCACCAGCATTCCTCGGCTTGATATACCCATCAAATTTGTAATGCTGGTGTACTTTTAAATACCATGCATTTGATCCGACACCTATCCATGCAACCAAGCCATCCCCGTCGTATCGACTATAAACATTAATTGAATTCCTTGCGATACCCGATCCACTTTTTAAACCGTACCCCGATGATTTTCTTCCTGACAATTGCTCTTTAATAATCCTTTGCCCTTCAAATTGCCGCATGCCATCCATCAAACCTTTTTCCATAGCACGCTTTAAAAGCGCTGGCTTCTTTTTCCATTTAGCAATAATTTCTGCTATGTTAGATTTTAACGATGCGTCACTCATATTGTCAACCGCCTGTACGGTGTAAGTATTGACATCGCTTCCGGGGTTAGTGGTGAACGATCCTGCGCGCTGGATTGCCTTTGATTCGTGGAGTCCTTGGATGTACTTGACAATTCAAAGTCGTCTTTATGTTTCCAATAGTGACGTACCTGGATCTCCGCAGCGCGCACAATGTCAGGGTATGTTTCTACGAGCGACCTTTGGTCAACAGTTACCAAGGTCGCCGTGGCGTCGGAGATCGTCAAATCCTCATCTGTATACTCTGTTAAACTCTCTCCGGCTTCAAATATCCCATATAGAACTTCAACGACCATCGACGTAGTCGATACGGATTTTACGATTCCGACCGCCTCCGAAGTCCCACCGCTGGCAAAACTTCCAACGATCCAAGTCCCGACAACGCTACCTATCGTAAACGTAGACCGAACCCCGTTATAAGCAAGCCCACCGAGATACCTTGCACGGATTGTTTTAAAACCACGAGTGCCCGGTTGAATTGGCAAAATAATCGAATCGCCATTTTTCCCTACGATACAGCTATCAATTTCACCCTCAGCACCAGAAAAATTCCCGCTCGAATCTAAGTATACATCTGTCAACGATGTAATGGGGTAACCATGAGCAAAAAAGTAAGAATCTCGCTCGCTTACCGTGTCAAAATACTCTGTATACGAATCTATCTTTAACCAGCGACCTAAAAAGGTTTCAATCTGTTTCGACGACGCCATGATCCAGTTGACGATCATCTGCTTTTGCGCCTTTGTATCTGTTAAGGCATTACCAGCCGTAGAACATATATATCGTCTCATTCGCTCGTATGACGTCAATTGAATCATCTTATTTTCCTTTGTAAAAAGGGAGAGGGCGAAACCACCCTCCCCCCAGTTAATTAAACATCGAACACGGTCTGTTGCGCAGTAGCCTGTGACCTCGGCGTACCGCCAACCCACATAGCACTAAATTGCGCAGTGAGTGGAGCGCCCTGAGTTTCGGTCTTCAGGAACAAATACCGTTTTGTGTCTTTACAAGCGACACGGCCGGTTTCCTGAACTGGTGTTGCTGACACTGCACGAAAAGAAAATGTTGCCAAAGCGATCGCGGTTGCTTCAGTCGGGTTGTCCGTGTCACTCTCAAGAATAGTATTTGAAAGTGTTGCAACGGCACCCTGCACCACGCCGATATTAACTGCACATAGGCAATCATCAAAGTTCTGTGTGTCAAATCCAATCCCGGCACCAGTCGTTATCGATTGCCCATTGTAGTAAATCGTTGCCGCAGCGAGCTGCGTTGGCGGGAACGCTACAGTAGCGAGGATCCCTTCGCTGATATTACCCATTCCTAATTGACTCATTTTTTTGCTCCTTGTCTTATGTTAATTTACTTTGTTTAACTACGATTACCAAGACGCTTCGGAAGTTTCTGCACCATCACGGCCGCTGAATGCAGACGGACGAAGACAGTTACAATCGTACTCAAGAAACATAACCATGAACAACTCGTCGTTAAGAAGAGCCGATCGACCAGTAGAATCCGAAGCGACATCGCTGACCCGAAAAATAGGATCGCGGAAAGTCGCATAAACGAATTTACTCCAATCACCAGCTATTACTTTAGAACAAGTTGACGAAGTACCAATGGCGTTTGTACCAGGAATCTGTGTAGTACTCTGAATTTTGAAGTTCAACGCATTTTCAATGTCTGATTGACTAATCAACATTTTTCCATCAATAGTTGGTTGACCTTTTTTATTGGCCTGCGAAGAATACATCTCTGTCCGCTCGCGAAGCATACCCCAAAAGGCTGACGGGTGCATAATCGCACCGTTGGTATTCGTATCACGAAGTTCATTCGCGACTGCCAGGGATTGTTTCATCCCAGCGAGGTCATCAATTGAAAAGCGTGCGCCGTTGGTCGCGAGATTCTTTGTTCCGGTCATCTGAGAATAGAACTGAAGAATACCTTTACCTTCGGAATCAGCCCCCGAGCCATTAGTAAGCCCGCGAGAAAGTTCAACGGAGGCGTCCATTGCCATTTTGTTCTTAACGATCATTTCAATCGCGTTCGATGTTTGGTCGAGAAGTCTGTTGGATACGCGAACGTAAACACCAATCTTTTTCGGCCTGAGCCATTCGAGCTTGAAGGAAGATGAGGTTTTCGCAGGGGCTTCGGTTTCTCCCAGATGGTATGCGGAAAGGTTGCCATTGTCAACCGGGATCGGCATATCAGAATTGAGCCCGGTAAACTTCAACACTGGCATTTGCATGATTGCCGTATTAGCATACACGGTATCAATGACGTCTCCCTGGTAAATCTGGGGAGGAACGAGGAAAGCACCATTCGCACCCGTTGACGAATCATAATCTTTACAAACGCGCTGCTCAAACGATGCTTCGGTGTCCCAGAACTTTTTAGCTTCACCAGAATCACAAAGTCCTTTTTGAACTTTGAAATTTTTTGCGAGACCAACAAAATAGCGCCCCCAGTTAAAATCCTTTTTTTCGGTTTCAACCCCAGGAAGCCCAAAAGACTTATTCTTTTTAAGTTCTCCAGTAAGGTGTTCAATCCCTTTTTCCGCCTCAGTAAGTTTCCCACGAAGTTCCGTGATTTCCTCAGCGGCCTTGTCATTCTGCTCCTTCGCTTTACTTTCGATGGTACTAGTGATTCCATCGCGAAAGCTTTCGAGCATTCCTTTCAGCTCCTCTTGTGATACGGGCATTTCATTTCTCCTTGTTAAAAAGTGTCAGTTATTTTTGCACGCGCAAAACGTTTTCGATTTCTTTACGATCGTAAAGACTAGACAACTTTGTCTTTTGTTCCAAGGCGTTGAGCGCACGTTGAGTGGCCGCGAGGAAGTCAGACGTTTTGTCTTCAAACGATTTAGTAATAGAATCAAGTGACGCTTGCACTGTTTTTATTTCATCTTTCAAGTCAATTACTGATTTGATTATATCACCGAGATCAACGTTTACAATTACATTGTTGTTCGTTTGCAACGCTTTGACGCTTTTGTCCTCCGCTGGCTTGAAATCGATATACTCAATCTCATTCTCAGCGAGCCAATCTTCTGCTTCATCCGCTGAGAAGATCGCGGCATCAAAGCGGTATGACTGGGCAACCATAGTTTCATCGCCATCAATCAATTTACCAGAAATGACATCAACGCCATCCGTAGTGTTTTCACGTGCAAAGGAATCATCAATAAAGTCTGCCGGGTCTTTTACCCGTGCTTCATGCTCACTAGGAAAAGCCCTGAGAATATTTGCACCCTGCCGCTCTTTAAATGCTTTCGGTATGCTTACATTCCTCTTTACACCGAGAACATCCGAGAATACTTGTGCTAGTTCTGCACCCAACATTTTCTCGGCGACCATACGGTCAACATCAGATTTTCCGAACATAGCTTTAAACCTCTTCGCTTCGATTGATTTTAAACAGTTAGAAAGTGCTTCCGGGTTCGCTGGAACGGAGCAGGCAGAATGCTCAAGTTTCTCACAAGTTAAGTACTCCACGCCATATTTCCCAAGTCCCATCTTTAAGCGCTCTTCCGGGTTATGATCAGCTTTGGAGTTCCCAGGGATAAACCCGATCGATCCTGCTGGCATTGCCCCACTGTCAACCATCCGAAAAGTAAGGTCGCTTTTGCCAGTTGGGTCAATAACATCATCAAAGTACAAATCCCATGAGCGCCATCCATTAATACCCTTATCGATCCATTCTTTGATTGACTTTCCAACAGGGAAGTCGCCATGGTTATGCGAGAATAGCACCACGGCATTTTTTCGATAATTCATATTGTCAATGCCTTTCGCTCTGACAATATCACCGTATCGGTCCGCTGCCTCTGTAGTAGTCACTCGTTCAATTACTCTTCCTTCATATCCTGTCTGGTAGCGAAGACCAGATTTTTCGCAGAGTTTCTTGCACTGGTCCGCTGTCAATTCCACTCTACGCGGCATCTCTGAAAACGTCATTGCCTTTACGAGTTTTTCAGTACCTGCCGTTCTCTTCCTTAGAAGGTCATTCTCGTCAATCGCGCCGAACTCTCTAAGCAAACTATCGAGTGACAATGGCATATTTTGCCCCTTTCTTACCATCCTCTTTACTAGAGAGAATAGCTCTGTTATATTTTTTAAGCTTTCTTTTGTCTTTCATCTTATTTACCCCCACCGAAAAAGAAAAATAATTTTCGTTTGTTGCCTGCGCGCAATGTCCAAGTATAATCAACTACCATTGCCGTAGTGTCACCATCTCTAATGTAATCGAGAGCGTCAGGCGTCGCATTGGTTGAATTGCTATGCCTGATTATCTCATCGTAAACATGTGCTGTTATCGTAAACGATCCGGTGCCTGCTGGCATGCTGTCGATTGGTAGCACCTCGCCACCATCTGATAATATCAGCGTATCGTTGCGATACCAGTCAATTTTAATAACCGCAGTATCTATTACCGATACCGTCAAGGCCATTTTGGTAATCGTCCCGGAGGTATCAGCGGATATCGCATCAACCGGTGAAACCACGGAGTAGATGTCATGTATGATTTTCTCTCGGCAAATTGCATTCCACCCAACGGTATACCCAGTGTTCCACGTCAAGTTTGTTTTGCTATTGTTGGTCGGTCGGTATTGCCCGCTATCGGCGTAATATGCACCCTCATAATACCGGACGGTATCTCCAATAGTATCACCAACGCCGCAATGCCAAGGCACGATATTTAGTGTTGCGTCGGCGTCGTTGTATCCTACCCACCGGTCCCACCTGTCAAGGTTTGCATCATTGGTTATATTAAGTAAACCGTGGTCTACATCGTCCCGATTTCCCCAGCACCCCCAATACTCATCACCCAGTCCGTGAATTGAGTGCGAAATTTCATGATTGAGCAGATCAGCAAACCCAAGGAGGTACCCGAATGTCGCGTATTTACCACCGCTATTCCGGTAATCAGTTGTATTCAACGATACAAATTTCCAGTGCAGCGTATCGCCAATATCGGATTGCACATGATTCCAGAGAGAATCGGTAAGACTGTCTATTGTCCATCCTAGAACATACTTGTCTTTAGTGCCTTTG
>Ga0075115_10000445_pt1 | contig 20420 bp, 22 predicted proteins | sample AntAceMetag02UKH_FD_69785 | JGI IMG/M metagenome (GOLD analysis project Ga0075115, IMG submission 69785) | Saline lake microbial communities from Ace Lake, Antarctica - Antarctic Ace Lake Metagenome 02UKH | ecosystem: Environmental > Aquatic > Non-marine Saline and Alkaline > Saline | place... | reverse complement strand
GATTCGTGACAAAGAAACCGCTGAGATTGCCATTCAGGCATCTCTCACTGGTCACTTGGTGCTCTCCACGCTCCATACCAACGATGCCTGCAGTTCAGTCACGCGTTTGGTCGACATGGGTGTTGAGCCATTTCTCGTGTCGTCATCGGTGTCGGCGATCCTTGCACAACGCCTGGTGCGTACAGTTTGTAAGGAATGTGCGCGACGCTACACGCCCGATGAAAAGGAACTTGCAGAGATCGGACTTACGCCAGCTGATCTAAAAGGGCGGCAATTCTTTCGACCTATTGGTTGTCCAGCATGTATGGAAACCGGCTATGCCGGACGTACCGGTATTCATGAAGTGCTGGTTGTGACCGACGACGTTCGTGCTGAGCTCATGAAGGGGTCGGATGCTGCGGGCGTCAAGAGGATAGCTGTCAAGCAGGGCATGCTCACGTTGCGTGATGATGCAGCGTCGAAAGTGCTGCAGGGTATCACGACGGTGGCAGAAGTTCTGCGCGTAACGCAGGAAGAACTTGAGGGGTAGTAACGTATGCCTGTCTATCAGTACGTCGGCATAGATCAGAAAGGAAAGCGCGCTAACGGCATGGTTGATGCCGATAGCGAGCGCGCGGCGCGGTTTAAACTCCGACGCCAGGGCGTTTTTCCGACCACACTGACGGCTCAGGGTAGCGCATCGGCTCCGCAGAAGGTCGGGCTGTCGATGAACTTCGATGTTTCGAAGTTGATCAATCGCGTGAAAGTGCGCGATATCGCTGTCATGACAAGGCAGCTCTCGGCGCTGCTCAATGCCGGTATTCCGCTCGTGGAATCGATCGAGGCGCTGACTGAACAGCTGGAGAACGAACAGCTCAAGGCGATCCTCACCGAGGTGCGTGAGGAAGTCGTTGCCGGTGGAAAACTTTCCGACGCTCTGGCTAAACATACTAATGTCTTCGACAATTTGTTCATCAATATGATCAATGCCGGTGAGTCGAGTGGTACGCTCGACGTCGTGTTGATGCGTCTGGCAGATTTTACCGAGGGACAGGCGGCGCTGCGCAGCAAGGTCATCGGTGCCATGGTGTATCCGATCATCATGACAGTCGTAGGTGTTGCGCTCCTCTCGATGTTGTTGGTGTACGTCGTTCCGAAGGTGACGCAGATATTCGAGGATATGAACGAGGCGCTTCCGCTCCCCACGCGCGCGCTCATGGCGATCAGCGGCATGCTCAAGGATTATTGGTATTTGATCCTCTTGGGAATACCGGTGGTGATTCTAGGCATTCGTAAATTGATGAAGACGCCGAAGGGGCGTGCGTGGTGGGACGCCAAGTCGCTCAAAATTCCACTCTTTGGCAAGTTGCAGCTCATGGTTGTCATATCGCGGTTTTCGCGCACGCTCGCCACGTTGCTCGCGAGTGGCGTACCTCTCATGCAAGCGATGGACATCACGCGTAACCTGGTGACGAACACGAAGCTCAGAAAAGTCATCGAGGATACGCGCGATGCGGTACGCGAAGGTCAGAGCATGGCCGAAACGCTGATGGCGAGTGGTGAGTTTCCGCCTATCGTCACGCGCATGATTGCGGTGGGCGAACGTACCGGCGGGCTCGAAAAGATGCTGGAGCGTGTGGCGGATAACTATGATACGGAGGTCGATACGACCGTTAGCACTCTGACAACGATTCTGGAACCGGTGATGATCCTGGTCATGGCGGGCGTCGTGTCGTTTGTCGTCATGTCGATCCTGCTGCCTATCTTGAAGATGAACCAGCTGGGGGCCTGAAGAAAGCTTTCAGCACTCAGCTTTCAGCACTCAGCTAAAAACGATTGATAATATGAGCAAATACTTTATGATGCAGCAACGAACTCGCGGGTTGTTTGTAACTGAATGCTGATAGCTGACCGCTGATTGCTATCTTTAAAAAAAGGAGGGGTAATGCGAAAGTTCATGAATAACACAAAAGGTATGACACTTATTGAGATCATGGTCGTTGTCGCGATCATCGGCCTTATTATGGGTGTGGTGACGGTCAACGTTCTCGACAAGCTCGACGAAGCTAAGGTGTCTACAGGTAAGACGCAGATGAAGGCACTTGGCAATGCGCTTGATCAGTACCGCCGCGATGCAGGGTATTATCCTTCCACGGAACAGGGGCTGCAGGCTCTCGTTGAGAAGCCCACGTCCGGTCGCGTTCCGCGCAGCTACCCAGCGAGGGGCTACATTAAGAAGATTCCAAGAGATCCGTTCGACTGTGACTTCATCTACACCAGTCCGGGTACGCACGGCCACGATTACGAAATCTCGTCGCTCGGCCGCGACTGCGCCGAGGGCGGTGAAGATATGGATGCGGATATCCATTCCTACGAGCTGGATTAACAGCAGTACCTCTCATGCGCATACGATCCCAAGAGGGCTTTTCGCTCTTCGAGCTTATCGTGGCTATTGCCATAGTGGGCTTGATGATGGGCCTCGTCGTGGGTCAGATGGACAAGGCTCTGGACCTCGACATGAAGCGTTCGGCCAACAAGCTGGGCACTACCATACGCTATCTCTACAACAAGGCAGCTACCGAGGGACTCTACATTCGTCTGGTGTTCAATATCAACGAGCGCTCGTATTGGGTTGAATCAACGACCGATCCCACGAAGGTATCGGCCGACATGCAAGTGGCCGGTGAGCAGGGAGAAGAGGCGAAGGAGGGTGAGACTGGGGATGAAAAACCCAAGCTCAAATATGCTCAGCCTCGATTTGGCAAGGTGGATTCATTTCTCCTCAAGCCCACCAAACTCCCCGACAGGGTGTTCATCAAGGATATCTTTGTGGAACATCGTCCGTCCAGCGTTCAGGACGGCATAGTAGGTATCTACTTCTTTCCCAACGGCTATGTTGAACAAGCCATCATAAATCTGCGCAACGAGGAAGACGATTTCTACTATCACATTGAGACTAACCCCATAAGCGGGGCAGTAAAGATCGGCACCGAGTATAAGATTATGGAAGGAAAATAACGGCAGTGACCAATGACTAGAAAATCGAAAAATCAAAATGCGGGTTTTACCTTGCTCGAGGTCATGGTCTCGGTAGCGATACTGTCCCTGTCGCTTATCGTGTTGTTCGGTTTTCAGGGCAATACGCTGGTTGCGAGTGGCAGAGCCGAACGCATGACGATCGCTACGATGCTGGCGCGTCAGAAGATGGTTGAGCTTGAGCTCGACTTGGAAAAGGGCATGCAGGCGGGCGAATTTCCGGACGAGCGAAGCGAGGAAGAAGAGTTTGAAACGCCGTTCAACGACTTTCGTTGGAAGATGGAGATCAAGAAGGTGGAACTTCCGGCGCCCGTCACTGCCGATGAGGGCAGCGTGCAGGCTCTCGTCGCCCGCCAGCTCACGACTGAGATCGCCAAGTCGGTGCGCGAACTTCGCTTTACCGTATTGTGGGATGAGTTGGGTGAAGAACAATCCATTCAAGTGGTTACTCATTTGGTTAAGTTATGAAGAATCGTGGTTTCACATTACTCGAAGTGCTGATTTCGATGGCGGTGCTCGCCATGATCATGGGTTCCGTGTGGGGGGCGACGAAGCAGAGCCTTGATGCCAAGGAGCGCGTTGAGAAACGGGACAGTATCTATCAGGGTGCGCGCGTGGCATTGCGCAAGATTTCCGACGATATTTCCATGGCATTTCTCATTAAGAGCCCGGCCGAGCGTACCGCGGCTGCTGCGGTGGCGGGGGCGGCCACGGCTGAGGTGCAGACCCGGCCGCGACCGATCACATTTTTTATCGGTGAGGATCGAGGGGATCGTGATGAGGTGCGATTTACGACGCTGTCCAATATCAGGCTCTTCAAAAATGCTAAGCAGTCCGATCAGGCCAAGGTGAGTTATTCGGCAAAGCCCTCGCCCGATGATTCTCAGATTATCAACCTCGTGCGCACGTTTTCACCGCATCTCAACGAGGAGAACACCGTTGAAGGCACATCATACGTAATTGCGGAGAATATCCAGGAGTTCAGCGTCGAGTATTATGACCTGCGCAAGCAGGACTGGGGACGCACCTGGAATTCGGAGACGATCGACTGGAAGGACCGGCTTCCGCGTGCCGTTCGTATCACGATTTCATTCCCTGATCCCGAGAATGACCGTGAGAGCATAGTGCTCAGAACGGCGACGATGATTGCGCTGTCAGCAGGACCGATAGAGTTTTAAAAACGGATGCTGGATGCTAGTAAAAGCGAAAAAACAGATGATTGGCTCTTGCCAGTATCCAGCATCTAGTATCCAGTATCTGAATCAAAAGTTACAATGAGTATAAAGAATTTAAAAAATCAGAGTGGCGTGGCACTAATCCTAGTGCTTTCTGCGATTGTAATCATCACGACGATGGCAGCGGAGTTTGCCTACAATACAAACGTGAATTACCATCTCGCCCTTAACGACCGAGATCGACTAAAGGCTCACTACCTCGCGTTGTCATCGTACCGTTTTATGCTTGTGGAGCTTAAGTTCGACAAGATGTTTCAGAGAACCGTGCAGCAGCAGAACTTAGGTCAGTTTATGGGCTCAGAGGCAAATATACCGCTTTGCCAGCAGTTTCCTATCTCCACGCAGCTTATCAAGGCGGTGTTTGTGGAAAGCGGCGAGGGAGGCGGTGAGGAGGGTGCTGAAGGTGGTGCTGAGGAGGGCGGCGAAGGTGGTGGCTCCCCAATACCCGCGGAATTCTCAAAGATGATATCCATCGAGCAGCGTGAGGCGGCGCGTGAATTTCTAAATGTCGACGGTGATTTTGACGGGGAGTGTGTCGACGAAGGCAAGAAGATCAACCTGAATGCTTTTGCGCTGTGGAAGCCTGACCAGCCTGCCGCCACCGGCCTCAACGATTTTGACAAATTCAAAGCATACCTCATCCAGTTCTTAAAAAACCCTGCCTACGAGGATGCGTTCGAGAAGGCCGAGGTGAGGCCTGAGGATGTCGTGCGCAACATAGCCGACTGGGTCGATACCAATGAGCGCGTGAATGAGTTGGGCGGCGTCATGGGCGCTCCCGAGGACTCGATGTACACGTCCAAGGAGCTGGCCTATCCACTGAAAAACTTCAAGTTTACGACGCCGCAGGAGGTCTATCTGGTCGAAGGTGTGACCGACGATTGGTATGCTCCACTGGAAAACCGATTTACGATTTATGGCGACGAGAAGATCGACGTTTGCAATGCCGATCAGGATGTCGTGATTTCCCTCGTCCGGCGTTACGTGGAGACTATGGAGGATCCCCCTGCGATCGACTTCAATAACCCTGAGGTGACTGACGCTCTGGGGGTTGCGGTTTCCGACGGCTGTGCGATGGGCGGCGTGGGGAACCAGCTCGCGAACAACGTCTCAACAGCCGTGGACAACAAAATCAAGGAATTCTCCGGCGTTGCCATCGAAATTCAGCAGCCAGGAACCACGCCCGCAACGACGCCGTCATCCTCAACGCCCACGGGCTTTGGGGCATTTATCGCAACGGAGCGGCGCTACTTTGGTCTGAAGATGACGGGCATGTCAGGAGACACGGCCGTTACCATTCGTGCTGTCCTCGACGTCAAGGAAACTGACCCCAAAAAATGGAAATTGGTCTATTGGCAGGTGCGCTAAAGGCAGCGAGATCGGCCAGTCCGGCGAGATCGGCTAGTCCGGAAAAAAACTCCCTTCGATTTTACTGATCTCGCCGTTCTCGCTGATCTCGCGTTTTTAACGGTCTTGTGGTGAAATTTCAGTGTGATATAAGGGTATTACGCGTTTGGGGGTCGAAGTATGCCTCAAAAGATTATCGGTATCGATGTCGGCACGTACTCGGTGAAAGTGGCTGAGGTGGAGCGGAGCTTTAAGTCGTTCAACTTCATCAACTTCTACGAGCGCCGCATCCAGTATAACGAGCTCCTCTCTCCAGAGGAGTCGGTTGCCATCGCCCTGCAGGGTATCTTGGATGATAACGATGTTGTCTGGGAGGTTGCCTGTACGGGTATGCCGGGACAGCGCGTTTCATCCCGCCTTCTGACCTTTCCATTCGGCAGCACAAAGAAGATAAGCCAGACAGTCACGTTTGAGATGGAGAGCCACATTCCGTTCGATATCGACGAAGTGCTGCTGGATTATTCGGTCGTGTGGTCCACCAAGGACGCTTCTAAGGTGCTCGTTGCATATATGCGCAAGGCCGAATTTGCCAAGCAGCTCTCCACGTTGCAAGGGCTTGGCATTGACCCGCGTTACTTCGGCGTCGAGGGCATGGAGCTCATTCACCTGGTAACGCTTGGTATGGTGCCACCCGAGGGTGCATATGCCATCATCGATCTGGGACATGAGAAAACGACTGTGGCAGTCTGTCAGGGCAAGAACCTTTCATATGTGCGCGCCATCTCAATCGCGGGCAGGATGATCACCGAGGCGATAGCCAAGGCGCTGGAAGTGCCCTACGACGAAGCGGAACGCGTCAAGATTGAGATGGGTCAGGTGACGATCGGGCAGAGTGAAGCGGTCGATGAGATGTCTGCCAAGGTGAACAAGGCTATAGACGAAGTGCTCTCCGAGCTGTTTCTGAATTTGCGTCAGACGCTGTTTACGTTTTCGGACACAGAGGGTGTGCCCGTCGAGGGTATCTTCATCTGTGGCGGCACTTCGCGCATGCCAGGTCTGGATCGCGCGCTTACCGATGCGCTGAAGCAGAACGTCGCCCACCTCAACGCGCTCGACTTTCACTTTTGCCGACTCTCACACGGCGAGGCGAATCGGCACGTGATTCCTCAGGCGCTAGCACTTGCGCTGCGTGGCGTCGCAGCTGGTGGTCAGCATGACATCAACTTCCGCCAAGGCGAGTTCGCTTTTACCGGTGATGTTGAGCAGCTCGGCGGGAGTATGCGGCGAGTTATCATCGTCGTTGGGATTATCGTCGCGCTCGCTCTCGGTCATTTTACGATCAAGTTCTATGCGCTCAAGAAACGTATGGGCAAGCTTCAGGGAGACGTCGCAGCGCTCGTGACTCAGGCGTTGCCCGGCACACCCAAGCGGTCGCTCAGGACAACACAGTCCGCGCTTTCCGTGATAAAGAGCAAACAGAAAGAAGCAAGAGATCGTGTTGTTAAGCTTGAGGGCATACTGGGTTTGAGCCCGCTGGATGTGCTTACCGAGATTTCCAAGACGCTGCCTAATCGTGAAGAGATCAAGATTGACGTAAACAATCTGAGCATCAAGCAGGGCCGTGCAACGTTTTCCGGTTCTACCGACAGCTTCGAGTCGGTCGACCGCATCAAGATGGCGCTCGGGAAATCTGAGCTTTTTAGGAATGTCACGACGGGGAACGTGCGCAAGGGCGTGAAGGGTGAGATCAAGTTCGATGTGGCCATGGAAGTAGGGCCCCAGGAGGAGAAGTAGTGGATCTTAAGCTCGGTTCATTCAATCTGCCCTCGCTCAAGATAGGCAATCTGTATAACACCTATCTCGGTATGAACTCGCGCGAGCAGACGATCGCGCTTGTCGTCGCGGGAGTGATCGCGGCGCTTGTCATCATAGTGCCTATCTCGCTTGCCTCCAACAAAATCAGTCGTCTTGAGCGCGATATAGGCCGTGGCCAAAAACAGGTGCGCGAGATTGTGCGCGAGATTGACAAATATCAGGATCTACGCGCCGAGTTGTTAGGAGCGGAGAAGAAGCTCGCGGGTGGATTTGATTCGTCCATCGCTACCACGATGGAATCTCTAGCGACGAAAGCGGGGATCGGTGGGCATATCGATTCGCTTAAGGAGAAACCAACGGCAGCATCGGACATTCTGGATGAGGTTACCGTCGACGTGCGTTTGAAGAAGGTGGGCTTGAAGGATCTCATCACGTATCTGCATTCTATTGAGCAGAACCCCACCAAGCTCCTGCGGCTTAGAACGCTCGATATCAAACCGCGCTATGACAATAAAAATGAACTGAACACGTCGTTTTCAGTCTCGACGTTCCGACTGTTGGAGACGAGCGAGGGTGGGGAATAAGGGGTCAGGCCGCCGCGTTGTTTTTTGCGGCCTGACACCAGATCGAATTCACTATGGGTAAATTCTTCAAATACATAGCTTACGCGATACTCTTTGCCGTGAGCTTCGTCATATTCCTGTACTGGGTCTTTCCGTACGATTCGCTCAAGGTGCGCCTGATAAGCGGTATTGAACGGCAGTTTGGTGGCAGCGTTGAGGTTGAAGCCGAGGAGCTCGATACGTATTGGTTCACCGGCGTCGAGATCGAAAAGCTCAAGTTCAGCTCGCGCGACGATGCAGGTAACGTGCGCCAGTCTCTCATTCTCGATGAGGCTAGGTTTCGTGCGTCGCTTTTTTCACTGATCTTCGGTAGTCCGCGGGTGTCTTACTTCATCCGTGCGGGCGGCGGTGAGATAGAGGGGAATGCGCATCAAACAGAAGAAGGTTTTGAATTCAGTGCTAGCTTCGACGATTTTAACGTCAGCGCTTTCAAGATGTTATCGACTGTGTTGGGTCTTAAGCTTAAAGGTACGATCAATGGCAGCGTGGAGATGAACGTCAATCAGCGGCGACTCGTTCGCACGACTGGCGAGATAGATCTCAAGCTCGAGAATTTTGTGTTGGATCAGTCAGAAGCCCACCTGGGTCCCATGGACATGCCTTTGCCCAAGCTTGTTCTAACGAAGGGTGGCGGTTCTCAGCTCAAGGGGAAGATCGACAAGGGTCAGGTCGTGCTCGACGGCATTGCGCTTAAGGGCGGCGATCTTCAGCTCGATATCTCAGGCAAGATTTTTCTCTCAAATACGTTTGCGAACAGCAGATTCAATGTGCGCGGCTCGTTCAAGACGAGCCCCGTGTTGGATAAAGCAGTGCCGTTTCTATTTATCGTCGAAAAGCAGAAGAAGGCCGACGGTAGCTTTCCGCTTTCCATCACCGGTCGTCTCACCAGCCCGGTCATCAAGGTTGGTACGTTCACTTTACCACTGTAAGAGCCGTGAAATGTGAAGAGTGAAGGGTGAAGAGAAAACAAAAAACAAAATAAAAACGGCTAAACGTTTAGCGTTTGGCCGTTTTTGCATTGCGCTTGCCCTTCACACTTCACTTTTCACTCTTCACTGTTTCTTTTCAGGTTCCTGATAGATGACTTCGCCCGGGCGGATATAGCCAAGCTCTTTGCGTATGATCATCTCTAGGTTTTTGGGGTCCTGGAGGAGTTGTTCTTCGTGTGCCTTGTCATCGATTTCATCGGAGATGCGCTGGCGGCTGTTCAGGAGGTCATCCTTTAGTTCATGCAGTTGACCAAGCCGCAACAAGCCCTGATCGCCCATGATGAGCATCCACAAAAATACTACCAGTGCGATGACGCAGATGATATGGACCGGTCGGATGAAATTATAGACACCCTTGATCCATGTAGCGATGCGCTGTTTCATGGTTACAGGAGGCTTGTTTGGTTTGATTCGTTTATTGTGATTCCGAAGTGTTCATACGCGAGCTTGGTTGCAACCCTGCCGCGCGGAGTCCGATTGATGAAGCCACACTGGATGAGATACGGCTCGTAGACGTCCTCAATCGTGTCCTTCTCTTCACTGATCGCCGATGCTATCGTTTCTACACCAACAGGACCGCCGCTGAATTTTTCAATGATGGTGAGCATGATCGTGCGGTCCATCTTGTCGAATCCCTTTTTGTCGACCTCGAGCATAGCGAGGCCATCGTGCGCAACGGCCGACGTGATGTTACCCTCGGCCTTCACTTGGGCAAAGTCGCGAACGCGGCGCAACAAACGGTTTGCGATTCGGGGTGTGCCGCGTGCGCGGCGCGCGAGTTCGAGCGCGCCATCGTCGTCGAGCGCTATTTTCATGAGGTTTGCTGAACGCTTGACGATATCGGCGAGATCCGCGGCTGGGTAAAAGTCCAGACGGCAGGAGACGCCAAAGCGGTCGCGAAGCGGCGAGGTCAAAAGTCCTGCACGAGTAGTTGCGCCCACGAGCGTGAAACACGGGAGATCGAGTTTAATCGTTTTTGCCGACGGTCCTTGGCCCACGAGGATGTCGAGCTGAAAATCTTCCATGGCGGGATAGAGGATTTCTTCTACCACGTGGTTGAGGCGATGAATCTCATCGATAAAGAGAACATCGTGTGGTTTTAAATTCGTGAGTATAGCGGCGAGGTCGCCGGGTCGCTCGATCACGGGACCGGAGGTTGTTGTGATGCCAACCCCCATCTCCTGTGCGATGATATAAGCCAATGTCGTTTTGCCGAGTCCCGGAGGGCCCGAGAAGAGGACGTGGTCAAGGTGTTCCTCGCGCTTCTGCGCTGCTTCGATGAAGATCATCAACCTGTCTTTGACGGCTCGCTGGCCAACGTAGTCGCTCAAGCGCTTGGGGCGAATGGACGCGTCTATGCGCTGTTCGTCATCGCCCTCGGGTACGGTGGTTAAAGTGGTGTCTTGGTGTTCGTTCACTGTGGTACGAGCTCCTTAAGTGCATCCCTGATTGCTGTTTCAAGTTGAACGGATGCGGTCCACTCGATCGTGCTGAGTGCTTTCTCCGCTGCAGCCTTTTTATATCCCAAATTGGTGAGTGCCGAAAGCGCGTCGTCGTAGGCCGGCGTCTCCTGCTGCGCTGCAATTGATGTCGCTTGAATCGATGGATCGCGCGCGAGCTTATCCTTGAGGTCTAAGACGATCCGCTCGGCTGTCTTGCGACCCACCCCGGGTATGGCATTCAGTTGCGCCAGGTCGCCCGTCATGATGGCGCCTGCCAGTTGCTCTGGCGGAATCCCGGAGAGGATTCCCAGTGCGACCTTGGGTCCCACGCCGGATACGCTGACGAGGTGGACGAACAGACGCTTCTCCTCGTTCGTGATGAAGCCGTAGAGCATGAGCTGATCTTCGCGAACGTGCGTGTGGATCATGAGCGTAATGGATTCACCTTCTCCTGGAAGTGCTGAAAACGTGGTGAGCGAGACGCTTACGGCGTAGCCAACGCCCGTTACATCCACAATGAGCATGTGGGGAGATTTATAAGTGAGAGTACCTGTGAGCTGTGCAATCATTGGCTAATTATACTCCGTGCTAGAACGAAACAGTGAAGAGTGAAATGTGAAGAGAAAACACCCCCCCAAGGCTGAAAAGATCGTATAAGATATTTATAGGAGCTTGTCCAGCCTCGGTTTGGTGCCTTTCAACCCTTCACGCTTCACTTTTCACTCTTCACGCGTTTGAGCGCATGCTCAAACGCAAATGATTGAGCATGGCATAGCGCTACAGCCAGCGCGTCGGATGCATCTTCGAATGCGAGCTCGGGCAGGTTGAGAACCGCCTTCACCATGCGCTGCACTTGATCCTTGGAAGCTGAGCCGTATCCCGTGACAGCTTTCTTTACCTGGCTCGGCGTGTATTCCGCAACGGGCACGCCGGCATTGACGGCGGCGACCATGGCCGCGCCGCGCGCATGACCTAGCTTTAGCGTGCTCGAGACGTTCTTTGCTACGAAGACGTTCTCTATGGCGACCGCGTCGGGTTGGAACTGTTCAATCAGCGAGGATATTTCATTGTAGATGATGGCAAGGCGATGAGGAAGTGCTTTTGACTTAGGCAGGTGGATGCCGCCGTTGTCGAGATGGTTAGTTTTTGAACCGGCGATTTCGACGATGCCGTAACCGGTAATGGTACTTCCTGGATCTATGCCGAATACTTTCATAAAAAACGGATACTGGATTCTGGATACTGGTAAAAGCGAAAAAGATAAGTAGGTCTTACCAGTATCCAGCATCTGTTGTTAGGCGAGTTTTTCCATGACGTCGGCCGAGATGTCAAAATTGGCCGAGACGTTCTGGACATCGTCATGGTCTTCAATGTTTTCCATCAACTTGAGCATCTTCTCGGCATCTCTGTCCTCAAGCTTAACCGTGTTTTGCGGAACCATGGTTAGTTCAGCTTCGAGCGGCTTCATGTTGTTTGTCTCGCAGGCTTCTTTGACTGCGTTGAAGTTTGCAATATCGGTGGTGACCGTGAGAATGCCTTCGTCGTCGGTCATGTCCTCGGCGCCGGCCTCGAGCGCTACTTCCATGAGCTTTTCTTCGCCGACCTCTTTTTCAAAGGTGAGGATGCCCTGTTTGGAAAACATCCATGCAACGCAGCCTGATTCGCCCAGGTTACCCCCGCCCTTGGAGAGCAGGTAACGGATTTCGGCAACGGTGCGATTGCGGTTGTCGGTTAAGACTTCGATGTAAAGAGCGACCCCACCGGGCCCGTAGCCCTCGAAGACGGCTTCTTCGTAAGTGGCGCCTTCAAGGTCACCCGTACCCTTTTTGATGGCGCGAGTGACATTATCGCTGGGCATGTTGGCGGCGCGAGCCTTGTCCACAACGGTGCGGAGTCGCGCGTTGCTATCCGGATCACCGCCCCCGACTCGTGCGGCAACGGTGATTTCCTTGATGAGCTTGGAGAAGATTTTGCCCTTTTTGGCATCGGCGGCCCCCTTCTTGTGTTTGATGGTTGACCATTTTGAGTGACCGGACATAAGCGCGCTTCCTCCTTGAGTCTGTGAAATAACCCCCAGGATGTATAAAACCCCCCCTTTTCTGTAAAGGGGATTTAAGAGGCTGTGAAGGGTGAAGAGTGAAGAGCAGGCAAAAACAAGTCAGAACGAGGCTCTATGTCCTTTCACTTCACTCTTCACATTTCACTCTTCACGGTCTTTTAGGGTAGTAGGGAATTGAAGGCTTCAGGGTCTATGCACGCTGCGAACGCGTCATCCTTGTCAACGGCCTTCGAGCGCACCAGGTTGGCCAGCGACTGGTCCATGGTGTGCATGCCCGTCTTGGTCTGGCCGGTCTGCATCTGCGAGGCTACCTGGTGGGTTTTGCCCTCGCGGATCGTGTTGCGGATGCCGCTATTCGGGATCAGGATCTCTGTGGCTAGCAGACGACCTCCCTTGGCACCTGGCAGGAGTTGCTGTGAGATGATGGCTTCGAGCACGAACGAGAGCTGGATGCGGACCTGCTGCTGTTGATGAGGCGGAAAGACGTCGATGATGCGGTCGATTGTCTGCACGGCGTTGTTTGTGTGCAGCGTTGCCAGCACCAGGTGGCCGGTTTCGGCAACGGTGAGTGCGCTCTGGATTGTTTCCAGGTCGCGCATTTCTCCGATGAGAACGACGTCGGGATCCTGGCGCAGGATGTACTTCAGGCCGCGAGTGAAGGAGAGCGTGTCTCTCTCTACCTCTCGTTGCGAGATCGTTGCGCGCTTTGGCCTGAAGACGAATTCGACGGGATCCTCGAGTGTGACGATGTGGCACGGACGGTGTTCGTTGATGTGGTCGACCATGGTCGCGAGTGTGGTCGATTTGCCGGCACCCGTCGGGCCGGTTATCAGAACGAGTCCGCGGATCTTCTTGGTAAGGTCGAAGACGGCATTGGGGATGCCCAGCACATCTGGATCTGGGATCACGAACGGAATTGGCCGAAAAGCGCCGCTCACTGTATCCAGCGACCAGTAGATGTTTGCGCGGAAACGGCAGAGATTCGGCACCTCGAATGAAAGATCGATCTCGCGGTCGCTCTCCAGGCGGTCGATCTGAGACTGGTTGAGCGACTGAAAACACAGTTCCATCGCTTCTCCGTCCGTGATGGGAGCGTCGCCTGCCGGGATCAGGCGGCCATCGACTCGATACTGAGGTTGGCGGTTGGCGTTGATGTGAAGGTCGCTCGCCTTTTTTTCGACGGCATCCTTGAGCAGTTGAGCGAGTGTGTAATGCATGTATTCCTCCTTGATTTTCCAATCTAGCAAAAAGGGGTCGCACCGCCAATGCTTTTCCGCGGAAATCATGTCCTGGTCCCGTTACGTTGACTCCAATACCCAACGGTTGTATACTTCCTCGTCTGATGAGGGTGATGAGCTATGTCCGAATTTAGTTTCCAGATGCTCGACAATATTGGGCAGGAGTTAGTCGATGACGGCCTCGTCAGCGCTGACCAGCTTGCTGTTGCAATGGAGACTAAGAAGAACCTGGGTGGCGATCTCGGTCATATTCTGATCCGCAAGGGGTTCGTCAACGAAGACCAGATACTCGAGTTTTTAAGTCGCAGGCTCAACATACCTTTCATCTCGCTTGATGATTACACCATAGACCCGGAGGTCGTCAAACTCGTACCGGCGTCGTTGGCGCAGAAGTACCACTTCATGCCGTTGTTTAGAATAGAGGATAGCATTACGGTTGCTATGTCTGATCCTCTAGACGTTTTTGGCATCGACGAGATCCGGAATGCGATCAAGTACCGTGTGCAGCCGGTCTTGGCCTCAAAACAGGACATTGAGCGGCTCCTCCGTGAGCATTACCGCGCTGCCGAGATCGCTGAGGAGGCGGCGGGGAATGAAGTAGAGGTGGTGCACTTTGGTACCGAGACTGCCGAGGCAGCTTCGGACAAGTTGGCCGAGATGGCGTCGGGTGCTAAGGTCATTTCCGAGGTCAATCGCATCATCAACAGCGCAATCAACGAGGCCGCGAGTGATGTTCATATTGAGCCGTCGGAAAAGAGCGTGCGCGTCCGCAACCGTGTGGACGGAGTGCTCGAGGAATGGCTTACGCTGCCCAAACAGATGCACCTGCCCATCGTAACGCGTATCAAGATTATCTCAGGCATGGATATCGCTGAGCGCCGTATTCCACAGGACGGACGCGTACGCATTAGGGCTGCCGGGCACGTCGTCGATATGCGCGTTTCCACGTATCCCACTATGTACGGCGAGAAGGTCGTGATTCGTTTGCTGGGTCACGAGAAGATTTACGGACTCGAAGACCTTGGCATGCCTGAAGCGGATCGAGCTGTGTTCGAGAAGATCATCAAACGTCCGCACGGTATATTCCTGGTCACTGGTCCTACGGGTTCCGGCAAAACTACGACGCTGTACGCGGCTTTGTCGCGTATCAATTCACAGGATCGCAACATCGTATCGATCGAGGATCCGATCGAGAATCAGATACCTGGCATATCACAGGCGCAGATCAATCCCCGTGCAGGTTTGACGTTTTCAACGGCTCTCAGATCTATTCTTCGTCAGGATCCCGATGTCATCATGGTCGGTGAGATCCGTGACAGCGACACGGCCGACATTGCGGTGCGGTCGGCTATTACAGGCCATCTGGTGTTTTCCACACTTCACACAAACACTGCCATGGGTGCCATCGCACGCCTTAAGGATATGGGAGTTGAGCCATTCCTGGTCTCCTCTGCGCTTTTGGGCGTTATGGCGCAGCGCCTTATCAGACGCATTTGTCCCGACTGCAAGGAACCGCACGAGGAGACGGATTCTATTCGTAAAGCGCTGGGTATCCCTAAGGAGACCGTCCTTTACCGCGGCAAAGGATGCCGTTCCTGTCGTATGTCCGGCTATTCCGGTCGCATAGGCGTCTTCGAGCTAGTCCAGGTGAGCGGCAGGATGCGCAAAATTATTACGGAGGGTGGCGATGAGGCCGCGCTGTGCGTTGAGGCGACGCGCCAAGGCATGTCATCCTTGGTAAAGGCGGCGGTGGCTCGCGTGATTGAAGGAGTAACGACGGTAGATGAGGTTGTGAGAATTACGGGCGAAGAAGAGGAAGAGGACTAGTCAAAGATGCCCACCTATAGGTATAAAGCTCGTGACAAGAATGGAGATTTAGTTACCGGCGAGATTGAGGCAATTTCGGCCGAGGAGCTGAAAGAAAGTTTGTTTCGTGAGGGGATGGTTCCGCTCTCCGTGATTGCACCTGGCTCACTCCCTTCGTTTGATGCTATCACTGCAAAATTTAATCGCGTGAAGGACGAGGACATGATGATCTTCGTCCGTCAGTTTTACACGCTGTTCAAGGCGGGCGTGTCCATGGACACAATACTTGCCACGCTCTCCAAACAGGTTACTAGCGGTCCGCTTCTTAACGCAATTGTGCGTGCGCGCAGCGATATCGCTGCCGGCGCCACGCTCGCGCAGGCGTTTGGACGTCATCCCACAGTCTTCAACGAACTCTTCGTTTCTATGCTCGGTGCTGGCGAAGAGGCAGGAATTCTTGAAAAGGTGTTGAGACAGCTGTCCGAACTCATCCAGAAGGAATTCGAAATTCGTAAAAATGTAAAAGGCGCAACTCTCTATCCAAAAATTATTATAACCGTGCTTGTGGGCGCGGTGACCTTTTTGATGACGTTTGTGATTCCCAAGTTTACCGCTTTCTACGGCAAATATGGTGCGGAGCTGCCGTTGCCGACACAGCTGATGATCACTATCAGCAGTTTCTTTAGAGACTATTGGTACATCGTTTTTGGTGTCATCGGTTTTGTCTATTTTTTATACCATCGGTATCGCGCTACACCCACCGGCCGTTTGAAGATCGATAAGTTGAGGTTCCTGCTGCCTGTTTTTGGTTCGCTCAGCCTCAAGGTGGCGAATGCGCGTTTTGGCCATATCATGAGCGCCCTCTACAGCTCGGGTCTCGCCATGCCACGCAGCTTGGAGGTCGTTGCAAATACTATTGGCAACGAGGCATATGCTCGCGAGGTGCGGCAAATAAGGGATGATATTCAGCGTGGCGCGACCTTATCCGAAGCCATGCAACAACGGTCGTACTTTCCGCCAGTCATCGTTGAGACGACGGCTGTGGGTGAACGTGCTGGCGCGCTCGATGAGATGCTTTCTACGGTCGCAGATCACTTTGATTTGGAAGTGACGCATATGGTAAAAAACCTCACCACGCTTCTTGAACCGTTGTTATTAGTCGGTATTTTTGGTATAGTCGCGCTTCTAGCATTGGCTATATTTTTACCCATCTGGAACTTGTCCCGTGTGATCGGTGGTCGCTGATTGTCAGGGGTTAATCATGAGTTTGATGCGCGGAAGGTCGACGCTCGAGATTGTTATCGTCGTAGTTATCGTCACGCTCGTAGTGACTTTATCGGTTGGCATCTATGCTGGTCACAATAAATTGAACAAGAGCAGGGCGCTGATCAGTGAACTTCAGGCGATGAGGATGGGCATCATGTTGTACAAAAAAATCAATGTTGCCAACCCACCCTCGCTCGATGCATTGGCGAATGCTGCGTATGAGTCGGGTGGCGGGCGAAAACATCCATACATCTTAAAAGTTCATCGCGATGCCAAGGGCGCTATCACAGATCCTTTTGGACACATTTATTTCTATTCTTCTAAAAAAGGGTGGGTCCGCAGCACTACGAAAGGATATGAGCAATGGTGAACCTCGGAGGGTGCTATCTATGAAGAAGAATCGCATCGTTGAAGTATCCGGAGTAGTGATTGTTATTCTGCTGACATTTGCGCTTACGATTGCCACGTTTTACTTTCAACGTCTGGTCACCAAACAGCGCATTTTGTTTCATGAGCTTCGTGTGATGCGTACCTCGGTCAACCTTTATCGTGCTGTCAACAATCGTAATCCGAAAAACCTGAACGAACTCGCGACGGCGACTTTTCGTTTTCCGGGTGAAAATGTTCAACGCAAGTATCTCGACTATCGCATTCAGAAAGACGGCAAGAGTGGCAACGAACTGATAGATCCCTTTGGCAACCCGTATTCGTACAATTCCCAAAAGGGGTGGGTGCGTAGCATGACCAAACAATATGAATACTGGTAACCTGCCCTGTTTGTCCGCCGTCGATTTAGTGGCGGGAGCATGCCTGTCCCGAGTTTGCCCGTCCTGAGTTTGTCGAAGGATTGAGGGGTCGAAGGGTGCTGCTTAATTTTTGGCATTTAGCTGGCACTGTAGTTGCTGATTTAACTGAGGTAGCCGTGATTTGGGATCGAGGAAACAGGATGTGGGGTTGATTGTACACATAACTTATTGAAAGATATAGTGTTGTAATGGACATGGGTAGTGCTTTTCAGGTATACTTACCATGTACAAGGCTCTTTCAAACTCAGGTGCGATGACACAAAAAAGAGCGCTTGGGCCAAGCGAGCCATGTTGAGGATAGATAACGTAAGCCAAAGGAGGGGTTATGAATCGCAAAGGTTTCACATTAATCGAGTTGATCTTGGTGATCGCCATTCTGGGTATTTTGGCGGTTTCCGCGCTTCCGCGTTTCCTTGATCTTAGTGACGAGGCGGAAGCTGCTGCACGCGACGGCGTGATTGGTGCCGTGCGCGCGGGTGTCGCGATCTACCACGCAGACGCGATTGTGAACAACACCACACCGGTGTGGCCGGCGACGCTCGACTCTAATGCCGACGCTGCCTGCGCTACTTGTTTTGACACCGTGCTGGAAAGTCCTGTGTCGAGCGACTGGACGAAGGCGGGTCTCGTCTATACCTATACGCCGACGAGTGGCACGGTTACCTACGTGCCAGCAACAGGCGTGTTCCAGTGATGTTGAGCTGAGGCTATTCGTATAAGTTGACAAGGGCCGTTCGCCTTAGGCGGACGGCCCTTTGTTTATCTCGATGGGGTCATCATTCTGTCGTGCCAGTTTGCCTTGGTCCACCCCAGCCATTCGGTGGGGCAAGCAGGACCGAGTTTGCCTAGCTTACCTAATACGGTACTTCACATAATATGGCTAATCCCTCGGTTATTCTTGATATTTTTCTTCACATAACTTCCGAATGTCGGTATAATTCGTCGCAACGGGGGTGGTGTATGTATTTGGATTTCTTTGGGCTTTCAGAACAGCCGTTCGCTATCACACCTAATACCCGCTATCTTTACCTGGGTAAATCACATGAGAGCGCGATCGAGACTCTCAAGTATGGCATCAGCGAACGTTTGGGTTTTCTTCTTCTCACAGGCGAGGTTGGCACTGGCAAGACAACGCTGGTGCGCGCGCTCATGGAGCGCTTCGACACCAAGGTACATACAGCGCTGCTGGTGAATCCCTTGATGAGCGTGCCGGAGCTGTTGTGTGCCATCACCAAGGATTTTGGTATTAAGACGGAGGGCAACTCGCCTCAGCAGCAGATCGACTCCCTCAACACCTTTCTCCTCGAGGTCAACGAGAGGGATGAGAATGCCGTTCTCATCATCGATGAGGCGCAAAACTTATCTTTTGAATCACTCGAGGCGATCCGCCTGCTGACCAATCTAGAAACCGATCAGCACAAGCTCTTGCAAATACTCCTCGTTGGCCAGCCCGAGCTCAATAAGAAACTTAGGGATCATCGCATGCGCCAGCTCCAACAGCGTATAACCACAATGGCCAACCTCGAGGCTTTCGATATGGTCGAGATGATGCGCTACATTAACCATCGCATCTGTATTGCAAATGGTGGCGGCAAGGTATTTTTCGACCCCAAGGCGTATCACGACATCTTCAAGGAGACGAAGGGGTTTCCGCGACTCGTCAACCTTGTCTGTCATCGTGCTCTCATGGCCACCTATGTACGTGAGGCTGCTATCGTCGACCGACTGGCGGTGAAGCAGGCGATTGCCGATTGGAAGGGTAGCAAACCGCGTGGTACCTGGAGTTGGCTCAAGCGTCTGGTTTATTCGTAGTCGGGGGAATTATCACATGTCGCTTATTCACGAGGCGCTCAAAAAGGCCGAGAAGAAAACTGACGGCGGGGTAAAGCCATCCAACGGTGTTTTGCAGAGCTTCGGCACTGCAGACAAGAAACCTGTCAATATCCGCACGATCGGTTTGATCGTCGTGCTGGTGTTCGTCATCATCATCGCACTCTATCTCCGATTGTCCGGGCCTTCCAAGAAGAAGGTGACGGCCGAGGAAGAGTCTCCTCAGACGCAGGTTTCAGCTGCACAGATGAGCCAGGTCGAGGTTGCGCGTCTTAAGAAATCGGCGCATGAAGCGTTTGCATCGGGTGACATGAATCAGGCATGGGCTATTCTCACTGCTGCCAATCAAATCACGGCGGATGATCCCGAGGTTCTCAACAACTTGGGGCTCGTGGCCAAGCGTCGAGGCGATCTCGAAGATGCCAAGAAATATTATGGCCGGGCTTTGAAGCTCAAGCCTGACTATCCTGAATGTATAAACAACTTAGCAGTCGTAGAAATGGACGAGGGGAACTACGCACAAGCCAAGATCAACCTGGCGCGCGCGTTGTCCTTGCATCCCAATTTTGCCGATGCAAGCTTCAACCTGGCGTTGGCTTACGAGCACGAAGGAAATCCCAAGGAAGCGGTGAAGTACTACATGCAGTTTCTTAGACATGCACGGGATGTTAAGCCAACTTTTATTGAAGAGGTGCGCAAGCACGTCATTCAGATCGAGGAGTAAGCGCGATGGATGTGGCGAGCATTGTCGCCAAATTCAAGAAGGTGCCTGAGCGGTTGGGCATCGACGTGTGCAGCGGCGGTATCAAGATGATTCGCCTCAGTCGCACGAGCGATGGGTCCATCGAAGTGGCGGGGCGCGGCTTCATCGATATCGATATCGACAAGTCAACTTCGCTTGAAATACAGCGCGCCAAGGCTATGGTGCAGCAGATAGGCGGGGGCCTGA
>Ga0075115_10000440_pt1 | contig 20503 bp, 19 predicted proteins | sample AntAceMetag02UKH_FD_69785 | JGI IMG/M metagenome (GOLD analysis project Ga0075115, IMG submission 69785) | Saline lake microbial communities from Ace Lake, Antarctica - Antarctic Ace Lake Metagenome 02UKH | ecosystem: Environmental > Aquatic > Non-marine Saline and Alkaline > Saline | place... | reverse complement strand
TAGACACCGATATTTTCCATCATGGCGGTCTGCATTTTTTCCAGGATCAGACCCCCATGGGGACCCTTTTTTTTGTCCGTCAGCCGGGAGATCCACTGGCGGGCAAAATCGGCCGCATCCGCCGGAACAGGGACCTGGTCCGCATGATTGACGAAATCGGCCATGTGACGGCCTGCCCGCCGCCCGAACACCACCAGGTCCAGCAGGCTGTTGGTGCCAAGACGGTTGGCACCATGTACGGATACGCAGGCGCATTCTCCCACCGCATAAAGCCCTTCTATCAAAGTGCCTTTGTTGTCGCATATAACCTGGCCACGATTATCAGTGGGGATGCCGCCCATGCCGTAATGGGCGGTTGGCAGAACGGGAATAGGACTTTCCGCCGGATCGACGCCTAAGTACGTCCGGCAGAAATCCGTAATGTCAGGCAGTTTGCTTTGAAGGGTCTCTTTTCCCAGGTGGGTGGCGTCCAGGTGAACATAGTCGTCGATTTTGCGGTCCCCGCGAATGCCCAAGCCGGCGCTGATCTCCGTCATGATGGCCCGGGACACCATGTCCCGTGGCGCCAGGTCCATCAATGTGGGAGCGTACCGGGCCATGAATTGTTCTTCATGGCTGTTCCTCAGGATTCCCCCTTCGCCCCGAACCGCCTCGGAGATGAGGATCCCCAGACCCTTGATGCCGGTGGGATGAAACTGGAAAAACTCCATGTCCTGAAGCGGAATGCCCCGCCTGGCACAGATGGCCGGTCCATCCCCCGTGTTGGCATAGGCATTGGAGGTGATTTTGAACATGCGGCCGAACCCGCCCGTGGCAAACAGCACGGTTTTGGCTTGAAAGGTATGAATTTCGCCGGTTGACAATTCAAGGGCCACCACACCGGCGCATCGTTTACCTTCCAATACCAGGTCCAGGGCCTGGTACTCATCGTAAAAATGGACCCCGTTCTTGATGCACTGCTGGTACAGGGTCTGAAGGATCATGTGTCCGGTCCGGTCCGCTGCATAGCAGGCCCTCCGCACGGGGGCTTCACCAAAATTCCGAGTATGTCCCCCGAACCGGCGTTGATCGATGCGGCCGTCCGGTGTGCGGTTGAAAGGGAGTCCCCGATTTTCAAGATCATAGACCGCCTGAACGGCTTCCTCGGCCATGAGCAGGGCCGCCTGCTGGTCCACCAGGTAATCGCCCCCCTTGACCGTGTCAAAGGCATGCCATTGGGGATCGTCTTCTTCCACATTGCCAAGCGCCGCGCTGATGCCTCCCTGGGCCGCCCCCGTGTGGCTGCGGACCGGGTAGACTTTGGAGAGGACGGCGGTCTTGGCTTGCCCGCTGACTTCCAGGGCTGCATAAAGACCGGAGCCGCCCGAACCCACGATGATGGCGTCAAATGTGTGTTGCAAAGGGAGCCTCCTTTATGGTCTCACGCAAAGGCGCAAAGCCGCCAAGAAAGACAAATCAAAGATATTTTTGAAATCTTTGCATCTTTGCGGCTTTGCGTGATAAAAATTTGAAGCATCATATATATATGAAATAATTAAGAGTTCTGGAGATGGGACTCCAGCCAGCCCTCCATATCGCCCAGCACCTGATCCCGCTCAGGCTCATTAAATATCTCGTGATACAACCCCTCATAGATTTTGATGGTTTTATCCGACGATTGAACCGTTTCAAAAAGCATTCTAGCCCCCTCCGGGTCCACCAGTCGGTCCGCACCACCCTGAATCAGCAGGATCGGCAGGGTGATTTGGGCGGCAATTTCGGGAATACGCTGCATGGACCGCAGGATTTCCGCTGCCAGTCGGGCCGTTGTTTTCCCCGTATGGACAAGGGGGTCCTCCACATAAGCCCTTACCACCGACGGATCGCGGCTTACCCCATTCACATCCAGCCCGATGAGCCCGATTTTGGGCAGCAATACCGAAAAGATTTTGCCGGCGAATATGGTGGCGGATGAAATGCTGTCAGGAACCTTGACGACACCGGGCCCGGAAAGGATAGCTCCGGTTAATCCTTCCTGGTGATGGCTCAAAAAAACGGCGCTCACCAGGCTTCCCATGCTGTGCCCCACCAGGAAGAGAGGCGCTTCGTGGTTCAGGGCTATAACTTTTTCAAGGAAAGTGGCGAGTGTTTGGGTGTAATCCTCAAAGCGGTTTATGTAAACCCTTTTACCATGGGATTTCCCGTGCCCCGGGAGATCAAATGCGTAGATCCCGTAACCAAGCGGTACAAACCGGTTCACCAGATTCATATATCGTCCGCAGTGTTCGGCGAGACCGTGCACCACGAGCAATGCGGCTTTCACATCACCTTCCGGAAGCCAGCATTGATAATAGATATGCTCATCGCTGTTTTCGTTCAGAAACCCTTCTTCATGCTTCATATCGCCTCCATCATCGTGTAAAATGCCAAATAATGCTTTCCACTTTGACTTTCATGTTTGATTATCGGCTTCAGGAAAGGTTTTGTAAATGGAAAAGAACGACCGCCTTATGAATGAAATGCCCGATAAGTCGGCAACGCAAAATGAGACTTCCGCGCAGGAACTAAATGAACTGATCCAACTGGCCCGTCGATTGGGCGCCAGTGAGGTGGGTATTGTAAATGCGTCACAAGTGCCGATTGAGGACCACCTGGCAAATGTTTGTCGGGAAATTAGATGCGATGCCTACGGGCTTTCCCCAAGTTGTCCACCCCATGTTTCGGGACCGTCAGGCTTTCGAGAATTGATCGAGAAGATGTGTTTTGGTGTGGTTGTTCGGATCGATATTCCTTCGTCGGTCATGTTTTCAAATGAGCGCAGAGAAGTTATGGGACTGCTTCATGAAATTGTCGCCAGCGTGGAGCAGGAAGCCGTCCGCATGGGATATGCTGGATCAAAGGCTTTCGCCGGTGGGTCATGCAAGAAAATTTTTTGCTGGGAACATGCCGAATGCCGGGTACTTTCAGCACAAGGGGAATGCCGAAATCCCCAATCCGCACGCCCTTCCATGTCCGGATTCGGTATTAACGTGTTAAAGTTGATGCAAAAGGCCGGGATCCCTGCGGACAAGAGCCTTACCCCCGCCCAGGCCGGTTACCATGGAGAAGTCATGTCCTGGGTTGCCGGTCTGGTGATGGTGGGTTGAGATAAAATTGGTTTTTGGTCTGCTACGGGGAAAAGTACCGAACCAGTGCCCGCTTTCTGCCGGTGATACGCTGGTATTTTTCATTGGGATAGCCCAGTGCGACGACGGCATAGGCCGACTCATCCTCAGGCATGCCGATCCCTTTAAGGATACGCCGATCCCTTTTCATGGCTTCAATGGCAAACCCGATGAGGCAGGTCCCGAGACCTGAAACGTGGGCGGAAAGCAGTATGTTCTGGGTGGCCAGAAGGGCATCTTCGGCCGGGCAGGAGGCCTCTTTTTTGGAACCCACAACAATGGCGGCCGGTGCTCCGTGAAACAACAAATCTTTACCTTCCTTTTCCCATAATTCGAGCCCATCTCGGATTTTTTCGTAGTAGTTCTGGAAATACTGTTCCAATTCCGATTTGCCCAATAGCGCCAATCCTTTCCTGAGAAGGACATTTTCAGCGTTTCGGTTCATTTTGCGGAAGAAATCGCCGACCCATTGGGCCAGCTGCAGAACGGCAAGTCGATCGGGGAGTATGGTAAAAGTCCATTGCTGCGAGTTGGTTCCGGAGGGGGCCGAAATCCCGATTTTCACCAGGTCATCCAGTATGTCCGTTGGCACCGGTTTCGCCTGGTAGTTTCTGCAGGAACGCTTGGATTGCATGAGGTTGACCAGCTCCCGGATGTTTCCATTTCCGAAAGGGAGCCACGCGGATTTGGCTTCAAAGGTCTTGAAGGTGGATAAGGCGGGATCAAGTGACCCCACCTGCACCGCGCCGGTGGGGCAAACGGCCATGCAATGACCGCAATTAAGGGATTCAATCCCGGTGACCACGGCTTTTTTCCCTTTCATGGTGATGGTCTCGGACGGGCAGATCGTCACACACAGGCCGCATCCGTTACAGCGTTCTTCATCAATTGTGGTTGTGACGGTTTTATCCATCATGTTTTCCCCCCAATGATGGCGTCTTGGATCTTGACTAATATAAGGTTCGGGACCATAATGCGTTGCTAAAACAGACTGACCTTCAATCAACAAATTATTATTGGTTAATGTCGGGTTGTTGTCAAGGGAATGCCGGGCGCGTCAAAAAACCCAAAAGGAGGATGGTCGTGGATGATAAACAATTGAAGCAATATCTGCTGATCGCCGTTCGTGCGTCCATGATGGCGGCTTCGGCCATTATGGATGTATATTCACGGGCCGATTTCAATGTGGATATGAAGTCCGATGATTCACCGCTGACGGATGCGGACCGGAAAGCCCACCAGATCATTGTGGATGCATTGGAACCCACCCCTATTCCTGTTCTCAGCGAGGAAGGACGTGATATTCCCTACGGTGAACGAAAGGAATGGGCACGGCTGTGGATCGTGGATCCTCTGGACGGCACCAAGGAGTTCATCAAGCGAAACGGCGAATTTACGGTCAATATCGCCCTTATTGGGGAAGGAAACCCTGTTTTTGGTGTGATCTATGCTCCTGTTTTGAAACGGCTCTATTTTGGCGGTCGGGATCTGGGTGCTTATGGCTGTACTCGCGAAATGGAAGAACTTCCCGATGATTTGGGTGAATTGATCAAACAGTGTGAAAAACTGCCGTTGACGGTTTCCCGTTCCGCCTACGTGATTATGGGTTCCCGTTCCCATGCCACCCCTGAGCTGGAAGCGTTTGTTGAAAAAAAACGAAGAGAAGTTGATTCCGTTGAATTTATATCGGCGGGCAGTTCTTTGAAGATATGTCGTGTGGCGGAAGGGGCTGCGGATATTTATCCGAGACTGGGGCCCACCATGGAATGGGATACCGCCGCAGGGCAGGGCATTGCCGAAGGGGCAGGGCGAAGTGTGACGGTATGGGAGACCCATGAGCCGCTCATGTACAACCGGGAAAACCTGTTGAATCCATGGTTTGTGGTTCAGTAACAAGAAAGGAAAGGTGCCTGAAATGAAAGGAATTATTCTCGCCGGTGGGTCCGGGACGCGCCTTTATCCCATCACCCGTGTGGTCAGCAAGCAGTTGATGCCGGTTTATGACAAACCCATGATTTATTATCCGCTCTCCGTCCTGATGCTGGCGGGCATTCGGGAAATATTGGTTATTTCAACCCCTGAAGATTTGCCCAGGTTCAGGGAGCTTCTGGGTAACGGCGACCAAATCGGACTTTCCCTTTCATATCGGGAGCAACCCAGACCCGAAGGGCTGGCCCAAGCGTTTGTCATTGGAAAAGAGTTCATCGGAGGGGACAACGTCGCCCTTGTTCTGGGGGATAATATTTTTTATGGGCACAACCTGTCCGCTATTCTTCAAAGAGCGGCGGCCCTTGAAAAGGGCGGGGTTATTTTCGGTTATCTGGTACGGGACCCGGAGCGGTACGGGGTGGTGGACTTTGACGAAAACGGAAAGGTTACCAGTATTGAGGAAAAACCGGAAAACCCCAGATCAAAATATGCGGTTCCCGGGCTCTATTTCTATGATAACCAGGTGGTTGGTATCGCTGAAAACCTGAAGCCGTCCCCCAGGGGAGAGCTGGAAATCACCGATGTCAACCTGACATATTTAAGGCGGGGTGCTCTCCGGGTAGAGCTCTTAGGACGTGGTTTTGCCTGGCTTGATACGGGTACCCATGAATCGCTGCAGCAGGCGGGGGATTTTGTTAAATCGATTCAAGATCGGCAGGGGTTGAAAATCGGCTGCATCGAAGAAATTGCCTTTCGCCTGGGCTATATCGATGTGGATCAGATCAGGGCGGTCGCCGAAGATATGCTCAAAAATGATTATGGCCGTTACCTGATGGAAATTATCGAAAGTGAGGGCATGCAGAAAAATGACCCTGAAATTTACTGAAAAATCGATTCCCCATGTGGTTTTGATTGAACCGATGGCCTTTGAGGATGATCGGGGGTTTTTTATGGAAACCTTCCATTTTCAAAAATATGCCGAGGTCGGCATTTCACGGCCGTTTTTGCAGGATAACCATTCCCATTCGCGGCGTGGTACCCTGCGGGGACTTCATTACCAGCTTAAGAATCCTCAAGGAAAACTGGTCTATGTGGTGAAAGGGGAAATCTTCGATGTGGCGGTGGACATTCGCCGGGGTTCCCCCAGTTTTGGAAGATGGACCGGGGATCTGCTTTCGGAAAAAAATAAGCGCCAGCTGTATATCCCCGAAGGGTTTGCCCACGGTTTCTGTGTTTTGAGCGAAACGGCTGATGTGATTTATAAGTGTACGGACCTTTACGCGCCCGGGGACGAATATGGGGTCTTCTGGGCGGATGACACCATTGGTATTGTCTGGCCCATGGAAAATCCGATTCTTTCAGCGAAGGATTTGAAAAACCCCATGCTTCGGGATATTGCAGATGCGCATCTGCCCCTGTACACCTAACGCTATTCCTTCACCAGCTTTCCCAGGACTTCCAATTTTTCCCTGATTTCCTTCAGCTGACCTTCGATGGCCGCCAGGTTGTTATTTCGAAGTTCGGCTTCGATGGCTTTTGCCAGTTCGTAAATGTCCATGACGCCGAGATTCCCCGAAGCGCCCTTAATGGAGTGTGCCGCCCTGGCGGCGGTATCCGCATCCCCCGCCTTGACAGCCGACTCCATGTTGCTTAAATCAACCATTCCCGTATCCACGAGGAGCTCCACCAACTCCAGGTATTCGTCTTCATCCAGGCCCAAATCATCCGCTAACGCTTTGATATCCATTATGTCTCCTTATGCTGTTGGTTTGAGGTGCCGCATCCTGCCGGAGCCCATTTTTCAAGGACCTCCATAACGATTTTCCTTTTGATGGGTTTTGCAATGTAATCATCCATTCCCCCCTCAAGGCACTTTTCCCTGTCACCTTTCATGGCGTGAGCCGTCATTGCGATGATGGGGACCCTCTGAATGAATGATCGATCTTCGTTTTTCGTTTTTACCTCCTGATTCACTTGTCCATTGAGGGTGTGATGTTGTGTTTCAAATTGTCGAATCGCTTCAGTGGCTTCAAATCCATCCATTTCCGGCATCTGGATGTCCATGAGGACCATATCGTATTCCTTTTGGTTTGAGGTATATATTTCAACGGCTTCTTTTCCATTGTTGGCGATATTAACATGATACCCGGCTTTACCGAGCATCATTTTGGCCAGCTTCTGGTTAACCAGGTTATCTTCAACGATGAGAACACGAACGGCATTCTCCGTCTTATGGCATTCGGTAAGTTTCTTTTGTTGTCCTTGGGTTACGGATTTCTGAGGTTTCAGGGACCGTTGCTTTCTTTTTTGCAGAACAGTTTCAATGGATTGAAAAAACCTCGTCTTGCGAATGGGTTTCCTCAGAAAATCGTCGAAACCAGCCTTTTCAAATTCCTTCAAATTGCCGGCCATCGCGGATGAAACGGCAATCAGCCCGATATCATTGAAAGGAGCTTGACCGTTTTTCAAGGATGCATTGGATTCACGAATTTTTGCTGCAAGTTCGTGCCCGTTCATTTTCGGCATGTGAATGTCGATAATGCAGACTGAAAACGGTGCGCAGTCAATTAATCCCTTTTCCAGTTCCGGTAAAACGGCTGTTGGTTTGTCGAGGGAAACCACCACCATGCCAGCAGACTGTAGCATAAGGGTCAATGATTCAAGACTTCGAGGATTATCGTCAACAACCAGCGCTTTTTTGCCGGAAAGCGCCGTGGAGGGGGATTCGGGTGGAACGTCCTTTTTGGCCTTCCTGAGCCAGGCGGTAAAATGAAATGTGCTTCCGCTGCCACGAGCCGTCCCGGTCGCAGAGACTTTCGCGGTGGTTTCGATTTTTTCGTTGTCATTTCGCTCTACCCATACGTCACCATCCATAAGATTGGATATTTTTCTGCAGATGGATAGTCCTAAACCGGTACCGCCGTACTTTCTGGTGGTTGAGCCGTCTGCCTGCTGAAAGGGCGCAAAAACCTTCATCTGTTTTTCGTCCCCGATGCCGATGCCGGTATCCCTGACGGTCACGTGGAGTTTTATTCGGTGTTCCTCTTCCTTTTCCACTGCCACGGATAATTCGATCTCACCCGCATCCGTAAATTTGGGTGCGTTGTCCATGAGATTTGTCAAAACCTGTTGAAATCGTACGGGGTCGCCCCTGACAAGATCCGGAACATTTTCTTCTACCCGACACAACAGCTCTATGGGTTTTGAATCGATCTTGGGGTGGATGAGATCACAGACGTTGTGCACCAGGGACGCGGGATCAAAATCCGTTTCCTCAAAGTTCATTTCGCCCGCTTCGATCTTTGAAAAATCCAGGATATCGTTGATCAACGAAAGTAATGCGTCGCCGCTGTTCTTGATCGTATCGGCGTAATCAATCTGGGTATGGTTGAGGGGGGTTTCAAGAAGAAGGTCGCTGAAGCCGATGACGGCGTTCATGGGGGTCCTGATTTCATGGCTCATGTTGGCCAGAAATTCGCTTTTGGATATGCTGGCCAGCTCGGCTTCTCTGCGGGCATCAATCAGTTGTTTTCGCGTACTTTCCAGCTTGTCCATCATCAGGTTAAAGTCAATTCCCATCTGGCCCACCTCATCAATGACCGGGAGGGCAAGGTTTTCCCCGGCATCTTTTTCGGGCGCTGTCCCAAGCCTGATGCTCAGGTCTCCTTCTCCTTCGGTTACCTTTCTTAGGGCGGCGCTCAGGGTCCTGATCTTATCAAATACCCTGCGTTTGAGAAGGAAAAACAAGGCAAAGCAAATGACAATCGAGATGAAAAAAGGTGTCAGGTTATTGAAAAGGAACCGCTTCTGTTGGGCTACAAAGGGCTTTTTATTGATGGCTGCCACCAGGGTGCCGATGGACTGTCCTGTGAAGTCGGCGATTCTTCTCTGGGAAACAAAATAGGCTTGTCCATTGACTTCAAGGCTGCCGCGATCCGGATAAGGGATGGAAGGATCGGCAAAACTGGTTAACGCAACCCTTTTATTTTGATCATAGTAGACCACTTCTGCTTCAGCAATCCGGGCCATTTGCTGCGCCAGGGTTTTGTTACCATTGATGAGCTTAATCAGTACCACATAACCGTAAATTTCACCCGTATCATGCAGTAGCGGAATGACGGATTTGAAGCACAGTGCCTCCGCCGCTTGAACGAATGCGGCCATTTCCGGCAGGTGGGCCTTGACAATCTGCCCCGGAATTGCTTCCACGCTGACACGCTGTCGTTGATCGTTGAGGATCGACGTGTAGCCGTCTGCATGATGCGCCGCTTTTGGATAGGATGTCAGCAGGTCGCCGTCCTCATCAAAAACGCATGCCAGATCGATACTGTGAATGGTGGCAAGGCTCTTGAGCATGAAGCGGATGGCGGCAATGTTGTCATAATCCAGGAAATCACAATACTGCTGGTTTTGTTCTTTCACAATTCCCGAGATGATGCTCAGTTTTTCAAGCGCATTGTTCTGGAGTGCAGCGACGATGTTCAGCTTTGCTTTCAGATCTTCATAGTGGTGTCGCCTGGCACTTCCCCCCCCCTGATAAGTGACAAACAGGGTGTTTCCGATGATGGCGGTGATGAGTAGCCCGAACAGGAGAAAAATATTTCTTATGACCCTTTTCCGAGGGTGGTTTGGGAGAGGCGGGGTGCTTTGAGGTGGTTTCTGCATAAAATTCTTTTCAGGCCTTAATCGAAGAGGCTTTTTAGTGTGCGGGTCCTTTATTCCGGGAAGACAGCGGCATGAGCTTTGGCCGCGGCTTTCGCGTTTCCACAGGAAATTTTTCGCTCTCCCAGCGTTCGATACCACCCTTGAGAACACCCACTACCGAGTATCCCTTTGCGATGAGAAATTTGGCGGCCACGGGGGATTGTTTCATGGCCCAATCCGTAATGATGATAGATTGTCCCTTTGGAATTTCGTGGTATCGGTCCGCAAGATAAACCAGGGGGCACAAGACGCTGCCTTTGATAAATGATGTGTTTTTCGTAAAATTCAAAGGCCGTGTATCAAGGATGAAAATGTCTTCGCTGTTCATACATTTTGCAAGATCTTTGGGGGGGATTTTTTTGACCTTTATTTTCTGCCAAGTGGGGTTAATCACCATGGGATAGTCAAATTTTCGCCATTCCGGTATGCCCCCTGAAAACACATAGGTGTTGCGGTACCCCTTTTCGGCTGCAATCCTTGCAGCCCGAACCGAGTAGGGTCACCTTTTTCCCATACAGTAAAAAATCAACGGGGTGGCTTTATCCCGGGGCAGGGCGTTGGTGGTTTTCATATGGATGATCGGGACGTTGATGGAGTCTGGGATATGCTGCATTTCATATTCTGTTGCGGAGAGTACATGAACCAAGACTGCCTGGCCGGTTTCAAGCATGTTTTTGACTTCAGGTGCGGAGATTTCCTTGATTTTTTGAGATTCCGCTTCCGCAGAAACCGCCATAAGGGTCAGGAAAAACATGATCAAAAGGAAAATGGCTGTTTGAACCGGTTTTTTCATGGTTGGCGCCTGTTCAATTTTGAAGAAACGACCTTCATCTTCTCAAATTTCCGGGAAAATTGCAATGTCAACACATCAAGGAGTCTAAAATCGAAAGCTCAATTTAAGGACCCTTCCCCTTCATTCGTTCCAGGCAGTTCCGGCGAACCGCCATGGTGGCAATGGAGATGCAATTGAGGGAGAATTCAATCATGTTTTTGAGTGTGTCACTCAGCTGATCATATTCGCTTTGCAGCACTTCCGGGTTGAGGGGGGTGGCTTTCAGGTCTTCAGAAAAGTGAACGGATGCGGAGAAGGGTTCGTGCCCCATTTCAAGGAAAGGAAGCGGGCCGAAAAAATCATCAGGGGCCAGGTTGATGAAAGCAAAGGGATAGTTTTTCATATCTTCAACAATGGTCGCATTCCCTTTTGAGATCAGGAAAGGGGTCTCAACCCGTTTCCCTGCGCTGAGCTTTCCTTCTGAACTGAAAAAGGACTTTTCGTTCACGTGAATCCCGGAGTGAATTTCCGAAAGCCTTTCGGTCATTTCCCTGAAGCGGTTGTCGAGACTCAGAAGAAGGCTCCTGAATTCGTCGGAAAGACTGGAGTACTCCGCATAAAGGGGGTCGAGGTCGAGAACACCCAGGCGTATGGTTTCGGTTGCGGTGAATGTGGTAATGCGGCGCCGTCCCATGGCCATCATGGATGAGATGTTGCCGATGAAAGCGCCTTGTCCGACACTCAAAATCTTTGTAGGTCCGGCGATGGTTTTTTTGGACATCTCCGCCGTCCCCTGGAGTACCATCCAGATCCAGTTGCCGAATTCTCCCTCTTCAATAATCGTTGTTCCCTTTGAGAATTCTTCTTCCTCAACCAGAAAAGCGTAATGGGTGATGGGTTTTTTGATTAGCGGGAGTTGAGATAAACCCTCCGCCCGGCCGGGTTGATATTTTTCCTCCAATCCCGGTCCCAGCCGTTTGATCATGCCTTCATCCAGCATGCGAAGACCGTCGAGGACGATCTCCATCTGTCCCCTGTGAATGGTTTTTTCGGGGTCAATTTTTTCTTGTCTGAATTCAAATTGGCCGGTTGCCCAGCCGAACAGGGCATAGAGGGCCTCGAGACCTAGCAGGGAACCGTATGTGGCATGTGTGGGATTGCCCCGGAGAAAGGTGACGGAAGCCGGCCCCTGAGCGTGAGGGTTTGTCAGTTCCAGGATACCGGTGCTGTTGGTTGTTGCAATTAATTGCAGTAGATCCGGGATTCCCAAAAAACGAAGGTTGCCGGAAAAAACCACATTCGCATCCATTTCAGATCCTTATGCGCCCCATAGTTTTCCGGCTTCCCCCCGTTTCAGGGATTCCTGTTCCAATTCCTGAACGCGCTGGGCCAGTTGATTGTATGTGGGTTTTTCATCCATTGTCAGCAATCGGTTATCATCAGAAAAGACAACATGCCATATGTCATTTATTGTAGCATATCGCCGCTGTTAATGCCATAGGCTGACCATAAATTGCGCTTAAAAGGTTTAGAAGCACAAAAAAACCCCAATTCAAAGATCCAATCTTTGAATTGGGGTTTGAGGAGGGGGGGGAGTTGTTAACTTTTGGATTTCCGGAATTTCTTTCTATACCCGAACAATCCTAACAGCCCGGAACCGAGGAGGAATATGGTGGCCGGTTCGGGAACGGCGGCGGTGCTGCCGCTACCGCTCGTAAATTCATTTCCACATTCAATTGCATTGGATAAAGTGAAATTCGTACCAGATCCGAGAAAAGAAACATCGACTACGACGCCATTGTGGGAGCCTCCCGTTAATCCGCCGCCGATTCCGTCATCGGTCATACCGCTCAGGTAATTAAAGGCAAGGTTATCATAGCCCTGCACAATGGTAGCCGTGCCGGCGCTTTGGACGGTCCATGGTTGACCCTGTGTTGCTCCCGAAGGACCACCATGTGTTAAATTGAAAGCCATGGACCCATCGTTTTGATAGACCGTATAGGTGTAGGAACCGGATGTTTGGAAGTTCAAATCCAACACATAGTCATAGTAGTCGGTTCCCAGGTCTGTATCGATAAAAATATCCCCCGATTCGACCCAGGTTTCACCTTCCGCAAAGTCAAACCCACCGACCAGCGCCAGTTGATTCGTTTCCTCTTCTCCGGTACCATCACTCAGAAAAAAACCCTCTAAATCCCACTGCTGGCCAGGAACTGCACCCGGCTCAACTTCCTGATCTTCTTGTTCAGTATTCCACCATTCATTATAAGTCGGGTTAGAACTGCCGCCTATATATCCATCAAACTGGGTAATGTTTTTCCAACCCGTGTCGAGATAGCCGGCAATGGCGTTGGAGTTCAGTAAGAACAAACCAAATACAGAGGCTAAGATAATCAACGATTGCTTTTTCATCTTCAATTCCTCTACTCACCGCTGATTCGGTGGCATATAAGGTTGGTACAGGGGTTACCAAGTTTTATTTCTTTTAGTTCCGTTGAACGTTTTGAAAAGCAATATTCGTGCCGGAAATATTCCTACCATTTTTATTTTCATCGAGCTTTCTTTACAAAAGTAATTTTACCAACTGCTTATATCAAAAAACGATTTGTTTTCCGAGCCTAAAAAGGCGTGAAAGATTTTGGGGTTGACTTTTTCGGGTCTCAGATTTCAATTTTTACTGTCTTATTTTGAGATATTGTTGTCAAAAAGAGACCGTCGCATTTTCATTTCAACACGCTGATTGTGCATTCCCCCCGATCCATCGGTACCCACTCGGGAAAGAATTATACCTCAATTTGCGCTTTGCGGTCTAAAAAAAACACAAAAAAACCCCGATTCAAAGATCCAGTCTTTGAATCGGGGTTTGAAGAAGGGGAGGGTTGTTAATTTTTCGGTTTCCACAATTTCTTTCGATATCCAAACAGCCCCAGCAGCCCAGAACCCAGCAGGAAGATAGTTGCCGGCTCGGGGACGGCGGCTGAGGAACTGCCTGTCAGACGATCATTTCCGCATTCCAATGTATTATATACTTTGTAATCAACATTGGATCCTAGAAAGGAAACATCTACAATCACTGCGTTATGAGCCCCTCCCGTTACGCCACCTCCCATTTGATCATTGGTTTGATTGCTCAGATAATTCAGTGCAATGTTTCTGAGCCTAACGCCGTTGCTTTTGACCACTTTTCCACCACGCTTACGGGTCCACGGTTTGTCTTGTGTTTCTCCTGCGGGACCCCCATGGGTGAGGTTTAGGGTAATCGGTTTTTTGATGGTATTTTCATAGACCGTGTAGGTGCTTTTGTTCTTTCCGTTTCCAGTGAATCTAAATTTCAAATCCAAGACGTATTCATAGTAGTCATTGCTCATATCCGTATCGATGAAGATATCGCCTGAACCTATGTCACCTTCTCCATAGGCAAAATCAAAACCGCCCACCATTGCCAGCGAGTCCGCTGCCGCATTTCCCGTGCCATCACTAAGGAAGAAACCTTCGAGATCCCATTGTTGTCCTATGGCAGCGCCGGGTTCAACTTCCTGATCTTCATTTGTATTCCACCATGTATTGGTTTGACTGCCATAAGATCCACTCAACCCATCATAGGTGGTGATGTTTTTCCAACCTTGGTCGGGATCGAGGTAGCCTGCATCGGCGCTGGAGTTTAGTACGAAAAATCCTAAGATAGAGGCTACGATTATAAATGATCGCAGTTTCATTTTTTTGTTCCTTTTCTCACCACTAATCCGATGAGATAAAGGTAGGGATGGGCATTAACAGTAATTACGGGTAAAATACTACCGCTAAAATTAAGAAAAAGCAATAACCGCTTCGAAAATTTCCTTTAAATACTATTCCTTGTCGCTTGGCTTTGATTTCCAGAATTTCTTTCGATATCCGAACAGTCCCAGCAGCCCAGAACCCAGCAGGAAGATAGTTGCCGGCTCGGGGACTTGTGCTCCAGCATCGCCGCCGCTACCTGGGTAGGTGATATTACCTTTAGGTGATCCTTTCCACAAACTGATGTGGGATATCGCTTTTCCACCAAGGCCGTCTTTGGTAGACAAACTGAAAGTGTTGCCATCGGTTAGATCTATGCTGTAAAAAGTAAAACCACCCTCCTTATCTTTTCTTCCTGAACCCGCTTTCAGTGATACGAATTCTAGACCGGGTTTTATTTTGTCCGGATCTATGGTAAAAGAAACGCCGATAATTTCACCCTTTTCATTATACGTCTCAGGTTTGATTGTAATTCCATCTACGGTCCATTCAGTCCAACTGCTGCTGTCCCATTTACCCTTTTCATCAAATTTATTAACGTAGTCAAAATAAAAGTCGGTATCTGCCCAAACGCCATCTGCAAAGGTGATATTATTCATCACCCATTTTTCTTTGTCATTCCCTTGACCTCCGCCAATATAGGTTGCATGCGCAAAACTTGCCATTAGAACTATCGAAGCCATAATGCCAATAATTTTTTTCATTGGTTCCACCCCTCTTATCATGCATTTCATGAAATGCTAGAAAAATATATGCAATATTTATGCTGAAAAAAGAATTTTCAGCATAGAATGCAATAAAAAGAGATAAGCGGTTAGTATCTTTTGCTATTCATTGTTGTCAATACGAAAGACTCACTTTCTTGGGATGTAACACTCTAATTTCCATTGCCTTATTATGAGATGAGTGTCCCAAAAGAAGACGGGTCGTGTTCCTATTTAGAGACATCAATTTGAGACTTTTTAATCTTCAACCCCGTTAGATTCATCTAAGCTTCTTTCTTTGAATCTCCGATACATTCTCAAAGGCAAAATCAGTCCGAAAAAAGGTATCATATATATCGCAGCCAGAGTCGGTTCCAGGGGACCGAAAAATTCAGCGGCAAAAACCAGTATCAGCACGTTGTTGACATTGCCGATGGTGATGACGGCAGCCAGTTGATTTTCAACTGGGGACTTAAAGAGTCCGGCCAGTCCGGTCACCATGTATATGCTGCCAAGGGCAAAGGCGGCTATGGTGGCTTGGATGATGATGGTTGGGTTTTTGTGAAAGAAGATGCTGTATTTGGAAAAGACCGCCAGATTTATCGATGCGAAAATCGCAAGGGAGATAGGATAGCGGCGCTTCATAATGGCATTTATGGCCTTCGGCCAAAGGCGTTTCAGGGTTTCACCGATGATGACCGGCACAACGACGACCAGAAGCAACATCCGCATCATATGCAGCAGGGATATGGTCATTTCCCGTTCCAGCAGCACCTTCACCAGCATGGGCAGGGTGAAGGGAACAGCAAAGGAGGTGATCACCACCATCACCAGAACCAACGGGCCGTTGGCCCCCACCAGACCGGAGATAAAGGGCGCCACAACCCCGGTGGAAACACCAGTCAACAGGAGGGCTCCGATGGCGTAGGCGGGTGCAACATAAAGAAAAAGAAAATAGACCATAACCGGCAGCAGAATCATCTTGAAACAGGCCAGCCAGATTACCGTTGGGCCGTTGTTTCGAATGAGTTTCCAGATGTCGTTCAGTTCAATGGACAAAAAGCTCAGAAAGAGAAGGAACATCATGAGGTACAGGGGGTAGGGTTGAAAAATCGACGCTGGGTTGGGAAAAAGAATGCCGGCGAGCATGGAAGAAAAAATAACCAGGAGGAGTATGAGATCATTCAGTCGGAACATGGTTGGCCATTTTCTTTGGCGGGTTTTGTGAAAATGATGCTGTATTGATTTTCAACCCCATCGAAACAGGCTCGGCATTTTATTTCGCTGTTGTACACCTGCTCACTGGGTGTTGTTTCAGACGTGGGGAGCGGTTCAAGATGCACTTGAAATCCCAACTCTCTGTACATCTCAACCGCTTCACTGAGGCGGGGTTCGGCGGCCATGAACTGCCTGTGCCAACCTTGGCTTTCCAGGTTTCTGGTGATGGTTTCTTCTGATGTCATGAGTAAAAGTAAAAAAGAGACATGCTTCTTAGAGGGCTAATTTTCCACCATAATGAAGGTTTTTCCGGAAAGTGCTCGCAAGACTGAATCCTTTGATGTGGACGGGTTCAAAAGTAGAGGAAGTGTCTTCCGATGGACCTTAAAACCCTTTGCCTCAATTTCTTTTGCCGGTGAAACGCTGATGTCCTCGGAAGCTTCTATATCACACCCGTCAAAAAGATCAAGCGCGTAAGTGAACACCTGCCGATCCAGGGTCAGCAGCTCCGAATTCGATTCAATCAGGTTACTGAAAAGGCCGAACCACGCATCGAATATGAGGCCCAGATGTCGGTCCGTCACATAGGGATAGGTCGCGGACAAGGGGAGATCTTCAAACATGTCGGGGATCTCCTCGTCTTTTTCCATGGCTTCTGCCAGGGGGGATTTGGTTTTAGCAGCCCGCTGCAGCAGGTCTTGGCCCGATACCCGTTCTTCTTCCAGATTTCGAGCCAGGTGAAGCACCAGGTGCCATTTGAGCGTGTTTTGAAGGGCTGGATCATCCGCATCTTTTCCGGCATCGCGGATGGCTGTTCGAATGGCCCAGGTTTCGTCCCCCGTTTCGCCGGTGGAAAAAGCCGTGGAGCCCTTGCTGCCCCGGTTTTCCATCATCCATCCTTGATATTCGGAAAGCAGGCGTTTGAAATCTTCTTTGGGTTTCAGGGACTCCGGGGGGAAAAGGACTTTCAGGCTGCCATCTTCCTTTGAGAGAACCGTTGGTTCCGTGAACCAGGGTTGGCACAGGGTCACGGAACCGAAGATTTCAATCAGACGTGCAAGCAGTCCGCTCTCAAGCTGAGTGTGGGGAAATAGAATTTTAGGGGCCAAGGGCTTTTTAATCCTCGTTCAGTTCTGCAATGTTTGCATAAAAGTTCAGAGCGCCCGGGTTGCTCAGGGCATCTTTGTTGAGGACCGGTTGACCCTCAATGGTTTTCTTCACGGCCAGTTCCACCTTTTTCATGTTGAGGGTATAGGGAATGTCCGGAACGGCAATGATTTTGGCCGGTACGTGCCGCGGGGAGGCATGGGTTCTGAGGGTTGTCTTGATCTGTTTCATCAGGTCTTCAGTCAACTCATGGCCTTCCGCCATTTTCACGAAGAGGACTACCCGAACATCATTATTCCAATTCTGGCCCACCACCAGGCAGTCGGCGATTTCAGGAATCTGTTCCACCTGGCGGTATATTTCAGCCGTCCCGATCCGAACGCCTCCGGGGTTCAGGGTGGCATCGGAACGTCCATAAATGACCACGCCCCCTCGGTCATTGATTTCGATGTAATCCCCGTGTCGCCAGATATTGGGGTACACATCAAAATAGGCGGAATGATACCGTTCCCCTTTGGGGTCGTCCCAGAAATAGATGGGCATGCAGGGGGCCGGCGCCGTACACACCAGTTCACCCTGTTGGTTGATAACCGGTTTTCCGTAAGGATCAAAGGCTTCCACTTTCATGGCCAGCTGTCGGCATTGAAGCTCGCCGGCATAGACCGGGCCCATGGGGTTACCGCCGGCAAAACAGCCATTGATATCCGACCCCCCCGATATGGAGGCCAGCTGAAGATCGCTTTTGACTTCATCGTAAATAAATTCGAATCCTTCCTCGGAAAGGGGAGATCCCGTTGACATGACCGCTTTCAGCTCGGAGAGATCGTATTCTTTCCCCGGTTTTACCCCGGCATTCTGAAGGGCTGCGATATATCCGGCACTGGTTCCGAAAATGGTGATTTTTTCATCTTGAGCCATTTTCCACAGGGCGCCGGGATTGGGGTGAAAAGGATTTCCGTCAAAGAGCACAAGGGTCGCCCCCACACTCAGTGAGGTGGTAAGCCAGTTCCACATCATCCATCCGCAGGTGGTAAAATAAAAAATTCTGTCTTCACGTTTCAAGTCCGCATGGAGCAGCAGCTCTTTCATGTGATGGACCAGGATGCCTCCCGTGCTTTGGACCATGCATTTGGGTAGACCTGTGGTGCCGGAGGTAAACATGATGTAGAGGGGGTGATCGGCGGGAAGTTGTTCGAACTGAATTTCTGCCGGGTTATAGCTGGACTTGATTTCATTGTAGCCGGCGGCATTGGGAATGTGGCTGATATCAGGATTTTCCTGAACATAGGGAATCACGATGACCTTTTCAATTGAGGGGAGGTCTTTCAAGATATCCGCCACCCGGGCCAGGGAATCCAGCTCTTTCCCTTTGAAGAGATATCCATCGGCTGTAAACAGGACTTTGGGCTTGATCTGACCGAAGCGGTCCAGCACGCCCTTGATCCCGAAATCCGGTGAACAGGAGGACCATGCGGCGCCCAGGCTGGTTGCCGCCAGCATGCCAACGATAGTCTGTGGCATATTGGGCATAAACCCGGCCACGCGATCATCGGGACCTACGCCCAGCGCTTTGAGGTACTGGGCCAGTTGCGACACCTCATCATAGAGTTCCGCATACGTCATTTGAACCGTATCACGGCTTTCGCCTTTAAAGATGAGGGCCACCTGGTTGTCCCGGTAGCGGAGAAGGTTTTCTGCGAAATTAAGCTTCGCGCCCTGGAACCATTGGGTACCGGGCATTTTGGTGAGGTCATCCACCACCTGTTGGTAGGGCTCGGAAGTTTTGATTTGGGCAAAATCCCACATGGATGCCCAGAACTCGGGTATATTTTCAATGGACCATTGGTAGAGCTGGCTATAATCCTCAAAATCTTTGTTGAATTTTTCGTTGATGACCCCCATGAACTTGTAGATGTTGGTATTTTTAATCCGCTCTTCTGATGGTTGCCATAACAATTTGCCCATTTTTCACTCCTTCCAAAATCAAATATTTGTTAACCGTAAACGACTATTTTTTTATATCATTAACTGATCCGGTTTTCAAAAGAAACTGCGCCCCTATCATGAATGTGGAGATGCGCCGCCATTTAGCGATGCCAGCGCAAGAAAAAGAGCGTGGGTGCCGGAACGGGCGTGCCCCTGCGCTTTTACTGCCACATAGAGCTGCTGCACCAGGGCAAGGCCCGGCAGGGACAGCCCGATCTCTTCGGCTTCTTTGAGTGCGATCCCCATGTCTTTGATGAAGTGCTCAACCATAAACCCGGGATCAAAATTACCTTTGACGATTCGGGGCCCCAGGTTGCTGACGGACCATGAACCGGCGGCGCCTGTTTCGACAATATCGATGACCTGCTGCATATCCAGTCCCTGACGGTGTGCATAAATAAGGGCCTCACAGACACCGATCATGGTCCCCGCCACCAGGATCTGGTTGGCCATTTTGGTGTGTTGTCCGCTGCCCGACTCCCCCATGTATGAGATATTTTTCCCCATGATTTCAAACAGCGGCATTACGGTTTCATAAACATCCTTTTTTCCGCCGACCATGATGGCCAGTTTTGCCTCTCTTGCACCCACATCCCCCCCTGAAACCGGGGCGTCAAGGCTTTCGATCCCCAGTTTCGCGGCCTCCTCATAGATGATTCGGGCAAGACTCGGCTGACTGGTGGTCATATCCACGACAATTTTGCAGGTGGCATTTTCATGGAGAATCCCTGTTTTACCCATAAAAATGTCCCGAACATCTTCCGGGTGCCCCACAATGGAAAAAACGATCTCTGAGTTGGCTGCCACTTCAGCGGGGGAGTCATACCACGTGGCCCCATTGTCTAGCAGTGCCTGGGCCCGCTTTTTGGAGCGCGTAAAGACAGACATATCATGTCCGGCCTTCTGAAGGTGCCCTGCCATGGATGCGCCCATTACACCTGTTCCGATCCAGCCTGTTTTCATCATCATCATGCTCCTTTATTTTTTACGCTTCCCTTAGTGCCTTCTGGTGTGTACCCTGTCATATAAATTCAAGCCTTCAATGTCAAATAAATCTCTTTACAGGGCCTTTAGGGTCAGTCGTTGAGGGAAGCAGGGAAAGGCAATGGCGAAAGGGGGGAATGCCCATGAAAACGTTCATGTTTTGTCTGATGATGCTGTTG
>Ga0075115_10000439_pt1 | contig 20507 bp, 19 predicted proteins | sample AntAceMetag02UKH_FD_69785 | JGI IMG/M metagenome (GOLD analysis project Ga0075115, IMG submission 69785) | Saline lake microbial communities from Ace Lake, Antarctica - Antarctic Ace Lake Metagenome 02UKH | ecosystem: Environmental > Aquatic > Non-marine Saline and Alkaline > Saline | place... | reverse complement strand
TACTCCGACAATAGCAGTTCCGTGATATGAATTGCCATCATCCCTGTATGCTACTACAAAATGTGTAGAATCAAGAGAAGAAACTGAACTGTAATTAGTAGATGCCGAGTTGAATACATTCTCAGAGCCGTATGAAATAGTAGTGCCACTAACTACTCCGACAATAGCAGTTCCGTAATTACTATTACCGGCATCTATGTATGCTACTACAAAATGTGTAGAATCAAGAGAAGAAACTGACATATAATTAGTAGTTGCCGAGTTGAATATATATTCGCTTCCATATGAGATCTCAGTATCCGTCATCAGTGGGTAGGTGGCATCTTCGAGATATGAAACAGGAATCTGCTTCTTTAGATACAACTTGCCGCCTGAGTTCATCAGGAATGCTTTGCAGCGAGTTGGGTTTCCTGTATCTGTCTCAATCTCACCATCGTCGTCGTAGACTGAATCTGATGAATCCCAAACCTTAACCGCTTCAATCCAGCAATCCTCACCCATCTTGATTGCTTTGGTTATCTCAATTTCTTTTGACTTATCCCAACCAGCAATCTCGAAGTCATGCTCTATCTCAAACAACACTTCGAGGTATTCCGCATCGGCAGGTATTGCGCCCAAGTTAGACTTAGCATCAATGGTGAGAACCTTCCTCCATCTATCATCATCAATCTCAACAGATAAGTCGATTCCAGTTCCATACGCAGACGCATACTTGACCTTCTTCTTATCCTTGACTCCTGCTTTCTTGTCAGGCTTGCTTTTTAATGTGACGGTCTTATCATCCTTCAATCGCCATTGGATGACGGAAGGTGTGAAATTAATGTATTTCTCCTCTGCCTCATATGTGAAAGTAGTGGAATCATCTGAGTTCCGCCTGACAAATGATTGGAACGGCCATTCAGTCATCTTGTGGCCGCCCGTCTTTGTGTCAGAAATGAATCCGGGCGATCCCTTGAGTTTGCTGAATACTATCTTGTCAAGTTTGTGGTCTGTCATGGGAATCACGGAAGTCTAAAGCCCATGCGGATCTCAAGTCCAGCAGCATTTGCACCAATTTGGTTGAGGTCTATCCTGATTACATCTGCCGTGACCACATCATCTGTGGCTGCGTTTATTACGGCAGGCGTGGCTGCCGTGCTTGAATCTGTTTCTGTGTTGTCAATGGTAATGGCTGTGGATAGCATATCCTGAGTCTGTGTGAGGTTGTAAATGTCAATATTGATTGCAGTACCGCCATCGGACGCTGTGTATGTGTGGGCACCAACTGATACAAGATCCATGCCGTTCATCTCTATGGGGATGGTAACATGCATGACACCATCTGCCGCATCAGGGACATCTGCGCCGTCTGCCACTACTTTCAGGACGATGTTCTTTGTACCAAGGTTACTCCCCGCCAAAGCATCACAAGTGATTACCCTCGTTGTGTCAGTGCCAGTATTGACCTCAGATGCAATGGCAAGTTCTGAAACACCAGTTGCCGAGGTTGTCGCCGCCTGCTTAATGTCACCGAATGCATCTGCTGCCGCGCGACCTTCAATCCCGTTTGCTGTGAATCTACAATATTCATCATCCGCAGCACCTGCATCGTCGACGGTGAGGATGTGATTATCCGTTATTGCATGGTTGATCGCATGGACATGATCGGCCCTTGCAAATGAATGAGAGGTTCCAACACCTGCAGCAACTACAACAGAAACCTCTGCCGCCGCAGCTGTGTCAAGCGAATCTGTTCCATCGTTCGGGTCATGTGAATCCTTGTGTGCTTGTGGTGGATTGTTGCCCGTGACATCCGCAAGGGCCTCGATCCCATCGAGTTTACCTGCGTATGCTAATGACATGTACCCGTCGAGTGATGCTGTTGCAGCCTGCGTTGCGATTGTATGCTCCGCCGCCGCCAAGTGATACCATTCGCCGGGGAATAGGCCACCCTGCTTCCCGGTCGTGCTGTTGTGATCCGAGGTGCTCAGTTCTGTCTTCGAGACATCTTCGACGCGCCAGTCGACATAGTCATCGCCGCCCACATTCACCTCGACGATCTTGGCATTCATGGTGTTGCCATACGAGTCGGATGTTTGGAATATGAATGAGGCGATCGCACGGAACTCCGGGAATAGCGTATCATTGAGGATCAACGAGCGGATCTCAGTCTCTGCAGCATCCCTGGCTGCAGGAATCGTCGCATGTGTGTCCTGCCCGACGATTGCTATCATGGGCTTGTCCTTTTCCGTGGTTGCGAACACATGGCATAGGACGAACTGGTTATTGCCGACCTCCGTGAGCTGCCATGTGGAACCAGTCCATTCGTTATAGGCGAGACGATCCTCTCCACCGGTGCCGGTCTTGATCACGGAATATCCGGCATTGACCTCTCGGTTCCAATCACCAGAAGCGCCCGTCATGTAGTAGACCGGAAGACCGGTGCCGAATGCAACGGCGGATACTGGAAGGAACAGACCCTCATCAGACACATTGCCCTCATCTATGCCGAACTGCGCATGCGTGGCGAGGCTGCCGTCCCCTATGATGATATTGACGGGGGCAAGCCCTCCGATGTATGCGAGCCCGTTCTTGAAATGCAGGTAGGTATGGGTGACGGGGTCCATGACTTTGCCGTGCCGTTCCTCGCCGACATAAATCTCGGTTGCGCCCGTCGGATCGAGCTGTATGATAGATACGAGGCATTCTTCCCTGATGAGGGCATCGATCTGCGTGTCCGTCGGGTTCGCCGTGCTCGTCAGCGTTGCCCCGTCGTAGTAGACGAAATGGACGCCCTTGACGGCAGTTATCTGCCGCGTGTCTCCTGTAGTTGTGTATCGTGTTCCGTCATGGAAGTAGTCGAAACTTGCGCCGGTCGGCTGAATGCTGAGTGTCCGGTCTGGTCCGGTATCAGTCCATGTGAGCGTGCTGAGTGATTTGTCGTCGATACCGTTCTCGCCCCAGTCGCTGCGTAGCGCATTGACGAAGGTGGCGATGTTGCCGGTTGACGCGACAGAGTAAACATCCGAAGAGGCGAATGTCGGATCGCTGTCGTGGAACAGTTCGCCGTGGAATGACATGGCGGTGTTCTTCGATATGCCGAACACATCTCTCGGCGTTCCACCTTCATCGACGACATTATTCCATAGTTTCGCCGTCGTCATGATGTCGAAGTCGCCAACTACTTCAAATCCAATTCCAGATGTGAGTGTTTCAAGGTTGAATCGTGAGCCAAATGTTGTTGTTGGTTGTTGTGTGCCTTCAAACCAGTTTAGAGAGCCGACCTCATTGCCGATTATTACAGCATTATCCCATAGCGTCTTACCTGTCGCTGCACCGTGACCTATGATGACGGCATAATCTGCATTGGTTGCGTCGGCAAATACGGCAACACCATTTCCTATTAGCGTCGTCTTGTCAGGGTCACCAGAATTCCATGAACCGCAACCATTGCCAAACATGATATTATCGGAACCGAGTACAACACCAATGCCAGAGTCATTACCCTGAAATGTGTTTCCAGTGCCTGTTGTGCAAGCCCCACCTGCATTATCTCCAAATGCGTTATTTGAAGCTACCGTACATAGTGCCAGTGCGCCTGCACCAAGTGCCGTCGTAAATGAGGGGTCGTTGCCTGCTGCATACGCGCCATGGCCTATTATCACATTATGCACTGAGGATGATGCTGGTTCCGCATCACCAAAAATACCCGGCCCGATTATAATGTTCGTATCGCCACTATCTCCAACTTGAACAAGGCGTTCTCCCGCATCGTTCACCATCTGAAGATATGTGCCACTATCAACCTGTGTTGAGAATATGTCGATGTACCCAGCATTGGCTGAATCTTTCAAGCGCACGCCATCGCCCACCGTCTTCGGCGTGATCGCGTAGGTCGTATCGCTTTCGGAGGCTGGCGTGGCCGTGCGGTTCCACTTCGACAGGCTCGAGCCAATCAGAGAACCGAGAAAGAAACTGGGGTCCCGGACGACCCCGGGCGTCACGGGTATTTTGAAAACAGTGTCCGTGGATCCGTTCGTGAACTTCAGCCGGTGTGTGACGGTGCCTGAGGTTGCGATCTTCCCGGTCGTCGTCACCTCTACCATGAGATCCTCCTCGTTCGGGGCATCAGCGACGAACTCGTCATCGATGCCCTCGATGACGCCTGCGACAATGTGGTCGACGAGCGTTGTCGAGGTCGTGGTTGCATCGACAGCCACCGTTTTCGTACCCACGAGCGTTTTCGCGCCGGCAGTGCTCACGCTGAAGAGGTTGAATATGACATCGTTCAGGTGTGCAGCATTCCCAGTCGACTTCATGGCGATCGTTGCGGTGCACACAATATCGCCCTTGACCTCGGCATTCTTATACTTCTTCGTGAGGTAGAACTCTGCCAGGTTTCCAGCCTTTCCGATGATCTCTTCCTCAGCCTGCGCAGTCGATGTTGCCTCGACATACTCCGTCGCGCCCTCTACAGATTCAGGCAGTGGAGATGATAAAAGCACATTCGATGTGGTAGTGCCAGTCTCTGCGAGTTCGATCGTATCGTTCCCGAGGTCCTGGGCAATGAGCGTCATTTGTTTTTTGTCTTGGTGCGTTACCATGACAATCACCTGCCTTGTTTATTGTTGCAGGTACTATTTCAACTTTACTCTCTCGCCCACATACTGCGCTGCGCATTACGATACGCGATTCCTGCAGATGTTCTGTGGTGCTCCCAGTAGAATGCAGCATCATCTACGCACTCGACACGGTAGTTCGGGCTCGCGATCAGTATGCCGTCTTTGTCCTGCATGAGTTGCCCGGTGCTGTGCCTCCACCCTTCCCTATACCGATAGGCTCCGATGAACTTCTGATCGATCTCTCCGGACGGCAGGCGCTGCGTGATCAGCGCAGAGTCCCAGCTGTCGCTGTCACGCAGCGCGTCGATAGTATCCTGTATCGCATCGCCACGGGGTAGAAAGTCGGAGTCGATCATGAAAAGGATATCGCCCGTTTTGACTCCCAACAGATACCTGTCTCGCTGTTTGTTCTGCTCGGCCCGCTCATTCAATGTGGTCATGATGAGGGTGTATTTCTGAGAAGACGCCTTCGATGTGATAAATGCAGGCGCGGGTATGTAGGGGAGATCGAAGCCTGCAAACGGACCGTACACTATGGTGATATGGTCGAAGAACGGCGCAATCTCATCAAGCGCCTTCATGAAAAATGAGTTGTCGAATCCATACGCAACGATGCCGGCATGCACAAGTGTCATCATACCAGCTTGTACTGCCGATCGCATCCGTTGAAAATCGACTCAGGGATCTCGATGACGTCGCCCTTTTTGCTGACCACACCTTCAAATGATACCTTGCCCATGGCAACCTCAACCTTGACCATCTTATCCTCTATCGTGGGCTTCGGCACGACCTGCTTCTTATGGGATCGCTTCTCGGGCTTCGCCTCGGCCGTCGCTACAGCCAAGGGATCCGGTGTGATCTCGGGAATGGATGGTTCTGCAGATGGCATGACCTTCTTCTTGTGTGATCTCTTCGATGGTTTGTTCGGCATGATGTTCACGACCTGATGAAATGAAAGGAAGGTGGGAGGGGAGGCATGGACGAACCGCCCCTCCCGGAGCCGTCCGAAGGAGCGTAAGGACGGCCCACGATGTGAGGCGTCGTTTAGATGTTGGTGAGCGTGCAGATCGCGTTCGCGTCTTTGATGACGGGGACGCCTGCGACATATACCTTTCCCTCGAGCCCGCCATCCTTCGTGAGGGGGATGAGTTCGATTGCCGTGTCGAAGTCTGAGGATAGTTTGTACTCGAACTGCCCTCTCGACTGACCCTCCGCGCTCAGCATCATGCCGGTTGCGGCCGCCTGCGTGTTTGAGGAGAATATCATGCCGCCTTCCAGAAGCGCCTCGATGGTCGGCAGTTCTCGAACGCCAGTTGATGAGAGACTCGCCTCGAGTTGGATCTTCTGCGCAGGATTCAGCACCAGATGGTAGGGGCCCATGATGTCGTCTGCCTGCAGAACCGTCTTCGCCAACTCGATCTTATCGGTCGGGTTGCCGAATGTGGCGAAGTCCTTCGAAGTAGCCTCAGCGTTCCCTGCGCCATCGTACAGCCCCTCGATGCTGTAGTTCGTGTGTCCTTTTAGGATCAACTGATCCTCAAGGAGCGCGACCTTGTATGCAGCGGACCGGGCTGCGGAAATGTCCAGCGGTGTTCCGGAATTCCTTGACGAGAGTAGATCCCGATGCTCGATCTTGAAATCTCGCTGCAGGATCGGCACATTCACATTGGTCCTCTGCAGGTCGACATTATCGAACGACTGCTTGAACTTGTATGCCAGGTCTGCGTCAGCGACATCGGTCAATTTGTCGAACGAGAACTGCTGGACGCCAAGACCTGCCGGAGGTGCGACGCCGATGATCTGTCTTCCGATGAGCGTCCTGCGAGCAGTCTCGACGACCGCCGCCTGGATTTGCCGGTATTGTTCTTCCGTGACTGTTGCGTCTGCGCCGAAGCCTTTCATGTAGATAATCTCCCTTGTGCTGTCTCAAATAAGCGATTTGACCATGATGTCAGCCGCTCCGCCTGATGCGTTGACCGATTCCATTGCCTGAGCGACGACCATTCCCTGCGTCGGGAGTGCGCCACCGAAGACGACGGACTCGTCCGGCTGCGCCTTGTCCGAGAGGACTGCGGTTGAGCCGGATGCGATCGTGACTGTCCCGACCAGTGTGGTCGCGGCTGTGAGCTCCCCTGATGCGGCCGGGCACAGAAGGTCGCCTATGGAGACATTCTGCCCATTCGCGAGGCGTCCGTTGATGGTGAACCCGCCACCGTACAGGATCGGGGCAACGACTGCCGTATAGATCGTGTCGACTGTGTCTGGCTTGACCCCTGCGGCCGCACCATCATAGCCGAGCCATCCGAGCGGAGGGTTGTTGGCGGTGTTGACTACTATCTGATGGTCTGATGTTCCCGCCGTTACGAGGCGCCCCGGATACATCGAGGTTACGGTCTCGATCAGCTTGTCGTCTGTCAGCGGTTCGCCCTGAACGAGCACCTTGTTTGTCGGGGTTGTGAGCGTCATCTTAATGCCTCTTGTTTGCTATTCGAATGATCCTGATTATTTGAATGGCTGCCACTTGCCATCGCGATCCGGAGTTCCGACGGACAGTTTCTCCGTGCCTGCATTCTTTGTCGCGGGCGCCCTCACCTGGGCAGTCTGCTTGTCTGCACCTGCATCGGCCGCTGCACCTTCAGCCACTGCGGGCTTGCCGATGACTTTGACCAGGCGCGTGAGTTCGTCCTTGCCCATGCCTGCGAGTTCCTTCTCGTCGAAGATGGGCTTATCTTCAGAGTCGTTCGCGGCTCCGACCTGCTTGCGCAGCACATCGAGTTCTGCTTCCCGGATCGCCTTCAACTCGTCCAGCCCTTTCTGCATCTCGACCTTCTCTGCCGTCATCTTCGCGATCTCTGCCTTCATGTCGGCACCTGCCTTCTTCGCCTCGGCCAGGCCGTCGACGGCTGTTTTCACGCACTTGTTCGTCTCGGCGAGTGCATCGATGCCCATGTCTCCTACAGAGATGGGTTCTGCTTTCTGCTTGATTGGGGGTACGGGTTCGTTGGGCATTTGGGCATCTCCGTTGGTTAATCCGATGTTGCTGTTAAATCCCCTCTCATCTATAAATACTTTTCTGCGTTTATCGGCATCGACGCCCACACCACACTGCGGCTGCGCACACGCCGGCGTCGAGTCGACGAGTATGGCGAGGTGCTGTGGTAGGATGTTCTTACGCTCCATGCTGTATCGCTTGCCATCGACAGATCCCTCGTTCGGCACGAGGTCTCGGAGGAAGCCCTGGCTGACATCGATCTTCCCACCGCGCGCATCTATCATAGCGTTGACATGGGTGCCATTGTATTGCGCATCGTCGTATATGACAGCGTCAGCGACGACGGAATATATGCCGTTCTTCATGATGCCTCGAGCACCCTCTGTGAATCCTACGACGATCTCATGGTCGTCGACGGTCACGGACCCATCTGGTGGATGCTCTATGATGATCGGCTGCCCGTTCCAGAATGGGACGGCCCTCTCCAGCTCTTCTTTGCTCTGGAGCTGGCTGTTTATAACACCCTCAGTTGTTATCGATACTGGGCGGCGGACGCCTTTTTTATCATCGGTTGCTTGCCGCGAGGCACCCATCTCTGCCCTCTCACTCTGGATTTCTGTCATGGTTTCACCTTTGCAGTCATTGTTTCAGAGATTCATTCACCCTGCTTCGGTGTCGAAGACTCTCTATCACCATATCGATCTTCGATCAATTTGCGGGCGTATTCTGTGGTAGCATCCTCTATTAAGGATTTCGTCTCAGGGGACAATACTATCCCCGTGCGTTCTTCAGTATCCCGAAGAAGTTGGCGAGCAGCAACTCCGACGATCGCAATAACACCTGCCGCTGCGCCGAGTTCCGGCTCGTCTGCCATTACCTCGGCGGCAGCACTCAATGCAATAATCGCAATGAGAAGTGCCACGATCTTGATTGTCTGCGTCAAGTTCATTTTCTTTGTTTCCACGAATATCCCTTCAGAAATGTTCTATTAAGATGTATGCGATTGTGGCGAGCAAGCCACCTCCGCCACCAGCTCCGACATATACGAGGCGGTTGAATCTGAGAATTGAGATGAGGCTCATGTGGACATTATCATCGTTGCGGTGATCAATGCAATGCTTTGATTCGCTCTCAACGATGGCGACTCTATCCGTTAACCCTGGTTGGCCGTTCCCGAATAGCCGAGTCCCGAATTCATCAAGCGTACCCCCTACCTTCTCGAATCCCATATCGACTTTCGTCTCGATCCGCGTCGCCCGTTCTTCGAGTTCTCTGAGCCTTATCTCATGAGTCATATTCTAACCTCAGCTTACAAGCGTTTGAGTTATCGGACTCGATGTCGTTTGATCCGGAAGCACCGGTATCCAGAGGCATGTGCAGTTCGGATGTATGGGTATCAGACCCTGTGCCTCTTCGAGCGGCATGATGTCACCGGCATACGCCTGACATTGTGAGCACGCAGTCGGATCGACGACGATCTCAGCCTGCTCGATTCCGTTCTGCGCGTAGTTCTCAAGCGTCGAACTCGATACGATCCGCTGCGTCTCAGTCCTCGCCATGGTGCGCAGGTTGCCGTCGTACTTCGAGAACGCTTCGACGACGGAGTTATCGAGCGATCGGAGCAGGTTGTTCACTTCTTTTTGTGTCGATATCCTGAGACCTTTTTCGAGTATCTGCGACAGGCCCTGCTTGATCTTATCGTTCATTTCGGTTGCCGTCTTGTTAAATTGAATGTTCGCCTGCTCACGCAGCCACTTCTGCGCCGCTTTGTCGCGTGGGTCGAATGATGCGCTGGCCTGCCCGCCCACCTGCAATATTCGTGCCGCCTCAACACCCGACGCCTCGTATGTATCCGGATACTCGGACAGCATGAATTCCTCGAACTCGGCGAATGAATAGGCATAGTCGTTTATGCGCTGCAGCAGGTCGGCCTGGTCGTCAGTACCTGTAAGAGTCGCACGGACCATCTTCTCCAGCTCTTCCCGCCACGCTTCCTCAGCCGCAATGAACGACTGTTTTGTTCCGTTGAAAAACGGGCCGTCATAGCTCGATGGCCATACCGCGCTCTTCCTCGCTTCCTGATACTCCCGCTGCGTGAACTTGTCGAGCCCTCTTTTATCCATCCCGGTTGTTTCGACGGCAGGGAGTAGGCCGGCGATCTCTCCACCCGTGCCATCACTCACGGTGAATGTACTATCCTCATCGAATTTCACGACCTTTCCTGCCTGTGTCAGAAGGTTAACTGCGGATGCGATCTTCTGTAGCGTGCTTGCTTTTATGTTCGCGAGTTCTGCCTGTTCAATCTCACTTAGAACCTTCGTTGGGTTCCACACGATCTCGTAATCACCCTCTGGCAGTATTCCGAAACGCTGCATGCAGCCGTAGAATTCCCGGAGTTTCTTCTCGATGGTGAACTGCTGGATGTTTCCGATGTCGTTGTAGTATTCGTCCCGATTGATCTCGCTGCCTGTGATTTTTCCAGCTGGGTATCCTTCGAGCAGGTATCGGTTCACGCCTCCGGCGCCGATCAGGTTTTCGAGGAAGTCGACGGGCTCCTTCACATCCATTCCATTGTTCGTGTTTTGCGTGTGGATCTTGTACCCATCATATGTGACGAGCGACTCTTTCACATTCAAGTCCGTGAAGAATGCCACTGCGTCATCGTATAACTCAGTCTGCTGTGCCGGGGTCAATTTATCCATCCATTCCGGCAACTCAAGATGGCGGAGTGGCGCGATGTTCTGCCACAGCGCCTCTGGGATCGCGTATGTCATGTTCTCGAATCCCAACATCGCATTATACATCGCTTTGAAGAATGATTCGCCATCGCGTGTGTTGTAGATGTTCGGGCGCTCCCAATGCAGTATGCGTTCGCCGTTGATGGTAACCTTCTCGGAACCGGATCCAGCGGGGCGTCGTATCTCATACGACTCGACATTGCCGTATGTTGGTGATGTGGGGTCGAGGTCTTCGTTGATCTTCTCGACATTCTTCTTATTGATCGCCGATATGTAGCCTATCCCTATGCTGTTCTCGATAGGTGCCGCCTCGAGATTAACCACCTCATCTATCATCTCATCCCATCCGAGAGATATGAGGCCATAGCCCCACACCTGCGCAAATGTGAAGACAATCTTGAATGTACCTTGCACATCCAGCCGTTCATTTAGTGCCGCTATCTCGTCGGCGAGTGCCTGACTATCTGCCTCAATCGTAAACCACTTGTCGAAGCAGTCGTTGGCGATCTTCGCAAGCGTTCTTGATCCATGTATCATGCGCGTCGCGATGTACTCATAATGGGAGTCGTCGATCACAGAGGGGAATTGCCCCACGCCAGCTATGTTCCCAGATTGTGCAATAGCGTTGCTAGAGTATTTCGGGACAGCCCTCTGCCCTATGTAATCCGGCACCGAGTCGCCACCCTCTTTCTCAGGGCGCCTCATTGGCGGAAGTCCTATCGGGTACGCTCTCTTGTCGAGTGCCGCATGGGTACCTTCGTCTGTCATTGTTATCGAATCTCCCGTGTACTATATATTTCTGTCGCTGAGTCACAACGCGCCCGCTGCACCCCTGTCTGTGAGTATCTGATCGCGCTGAATGTTAGAGATCATACGCACGAATTCCTCTGGGTCAACTGTGAAGTTATTGTTTATGGTGGTATTGCCACCACCTGCTGATGCCGTTGGTGAGATTTCTCCGACGGACGGTTGCGCACCGAGGGACTGCGCGACGAGGCCGATCTGCGCAGAAACATCTGCGGCCTGCATACCCTCGACATAAGCGACCATGAGATCCTGCCCCATGTCATGTATCTCCCTGAGTGCCCCCACCTCTGGCAGTGATCCACCGAAAAACTTCGAGATATCCTCTGCGATGCCTCCGACCATGTCCTTCGCGTCATCGAACGCCTGCGCCATCCCGTCGATAAACGCCTTGATGAGATCCTGCCCCATGTCGAACATCTTGTCGGCTATGTTCAGGGCGTCGAGTATAGAATCCGATACTGCCTGAACACCCTGCTTCGCGAGTTCGAGTATGTGTAAAAGCCCACCCTTGATCGCATCGCCGGCCGTGCTCACGGCGGCGGTCACTTCATCCCAGTGCTTTATTAGCAGAAAAATAACGGCTATGACGGCGATGATGCCGGCGACGAGGGCGAAAGCAGGGAACGCCCATGCTGCAACATTTGCCGCCCACTGCGAGATCGTATATGCGACGAGGGCGATCTCGTACGCAACGAACGCGCCAACAACGAGGATGATGATCTCAGGGTATTCTGTCAGGAAGTCGAGCAATGGCTCCAGGGCTCGGATAATGTCTGTGATTGCCGGGAGTAGCCCCTTCGCGAGTTCATCCTTCAGGTCGGCCATCGACGCCTCGAACTCCTGTGCTGCTGCCGCATCGGAGTCCATGAACTGCGCGGCATCTTCTGCAGCAGTTCCAGTCGCGGCAAAATTCGCCTCTGCTGTTGATCTGACTTCGTCAAGGGCGTTGATCACCGCAGACATTGCCGTCGCTGACCGCTGCCCGAATGCGAGGAACATATCCTCTGCAGTTGCCCCTTCATCGGACAACTCGGCGAACAGCTGCGTCATGGGCTTGAGCTTACCTGTCGATTCCGTTGCAGATACGCCGAACTGTTCAAGCAGTTCCGCGCCCCTTCCGAGCCCTGCAGCCAGCTGCTGATATCCGGTGAGAAGACCTTGGATGTTCTGAATGCCACGGTCTCGGAGCACGCCGATTATTGCAGCGCTCTCCTCGATCGACATGTTCAGCCCGGTGAATACCTGCCCCATCTGGATCAGATCAGAGGACACGACGCCGACGCCCGCGCCCGTTTCTTTCATCGTCGAGTTCAGGACATCGACGATCCGTGCCGCGTCTCCGACCTTCAGATCGAAGGCTGACATGACATCCTCGACATTCAGCGTGGTCTGCGCAAGGTCTTCCCCGGTAGCCGTTGCCAGATCCATGGCAGATTCGAGTATGCTCAGAGTGCCTTCGAGTCCGCGCCCCTCATCGGAGATCGCACGGAACGCTTCGGCGATCTGCGTCGACGGGAATATGGAGCCCTCTTCGGACTGCGCAAGCGCCTCGACCGCGTCTCTCAGATCGTCGGCCTCATCGGATGCAAGCCCCATGGCGATCGCGGATCGTGTGACGGCCGCATCGAATGAAAGCGCACCCTCGACAAATCCAGAGACCATTCCGACGGCGCGGCCGATGGACTCGGTGACGATCAGGAACTGCGCACCGATCTGTGACGCGGTCGATACCAGGCCGTTGCCCGCTTCGGTCGCCTGCTGGATTACATCGCTCGCCTCGTCGGTTGCTGATACCGTGACCGCTATCTCTGCCTGAGTTGCCGTGCTAATTCCTCCTTTTGAGCCATGACCTGTTCCTTAACCGATCTGGGGCTGCCGCTGCTTGATTGTGATTTTGCTGACGCGGCGCCGATGACGCCGAGGTCGAAAAAGTATCTATCGAACGCGCCCCTGATCTCTTCCTGATCTGGATCGATTATATCCGCCGGACGCATTGAGCACCATTTGGACATCATGCCGAGGGTGATGAATGGCGCAGTGTTAAAATTCAATTTTTTTTTTGATCGATAAGCCCGTCACCGGAGAGGGTTATCGCGAGCATGACGATGTGGTCGCGATCGTCTTCGGCGAGGTCGGTAGACTTCAACCCAGCCGGCTCGATGAGAACATAGTCGACAACGCTGTTCCTGAACTCGACCCCATCATCAGATGTAAGGAGCCCCTTCAGTTTGCGATGGCTTTTCGCAGATACCTGGGCAACGACATCATCCGACGAGGTGCTCCCCTCTTTCATCTGCTTGTATGCCGCATCGACGCTTTCGTCGTCTGACACGCCCGCGTCACCGAGGAATCGCATGAACTGTAGTGGCGACATCTTGCGCACCCTGAATACGGCCCCGCTCGGCACCCTGATAAGGCTCGTGCTCTTTTCGTAGAACTGACCTCGGATGTCCTTGTATTCGTCAGCGGCCGTAACGACCATCGGTTTTTCTGTGGTTGCCATTTTATTCCGTCCATTCTGTTATGATCATGCTGCGTCGGGGTATGATTCGACCTTGTTCTGCAGCTCGACTGCGACGACATACGCCGAAGATGCGTTGTAGATCGCCTCGAAAGTTACATTCTGCATCATGCGGCTGCGCTTGTCTAGATTAGCCTTGTTCGTCTTGAATACGCATTCGGGCATCAGCACATTCAACTCGTAGACATATGTCGCGTCTCCCGTTGCGATCCCATCCGTGTGCAGTGCGAGTGCATGCGGCGTGTAGGTCTGTGCCTCTGGAGATGTAGATGATGAGGAGCCCAGGAAGCGCATGTAGTTTGTCAGCGCGGTGAAATTGATATCGATCGATCCGCTCACCTTGACGCCTTCGATTGCCTTCCCAGCCGGGAATCGTGAGTTGAGTGTCGGGCGATCAGCCCACATATTCTCGATCGTGACCTTGAACGCCTCGATGTTTGCGTCCTCCGATCCGGCAATCTTTCCGTATGCCTCAGAGTAGACGAACGGATCCAGCGCCGAGAATGAAGCTGTATCGAGTGCTTCGAGGGCGACCGTTTGTGCGTCGAAGTCGAATGAAGCCTGCAGGAACTCGCCCGCAACTGCGGATAGTTCCATCTTCTTTGTGAGCGCCGATGTGTACTTCCGTGCGCCGGCGGTCACATCGCTTCCGACTTCGAGGGTGTATGATCGAGGGCCGTTGTTCGTCGGCTTGAATGTATGCTTGTACGTCGTGGTCGCCGCCTGCTGCGCGCTTGCCACGCCACCATCCGCGACCGTCCCGAAGAGTGATTTGAGAAGGAGGCCCATGTTCTCAGGCTCCGGGAACATCGTGATCCCTCCAGCCGGCTTGAACTGGCCCATGCGTGCCTTTATGATCTCCCTTGCCTCGACCGTCTCGGCGAATAGGAACGAGTTGTCCTCGCTAATCGTTTCGCCGATGATCGGCACGAATTTCAGCCCGGACGACAGGGGCGTGCCATATGTTAGTTCTTCCTGAATGCCGAGATATCTTGCTCCCATTCCTACTCCTCCGTTATGGTCTCAAAGCGTCCCGCACCCGTTCTGGTCATATCGACGAGTTTCTTCCCCACATCCTCTGCCAGCGTGATTGGCTCGCCGCTGAAATAATCTCCAGGGATGCCGTGGATGTACTGGCTGGATGGGCCTTTCCATACGACCGTTATGTTTGCGGGCTTCGCTTTGCGCTTTGCCATTGTCGTTTTATGCGTCCCGTGTTATTTATACTTTACGCAGGGGTGTGTGTTGTGGAATGTGGGTGGAGGGTATATATATGAGTGGCGTGTATACATACATGACCCAAAGGGGCAACCACCATGGCCATAAACAAATACCAACACCCAAACGATGGCATACACCACAAGACCTGCTATGATTGTAAAAGATTCTGGGCAGAAGTCTCGGGGTGTATGGCACTTAATGTTTCGTGCAATTCAGATTTAAATCGTGATCTGGTAGGATGTCCATTCGAGCAGAGGGTCACTTAGGCATTTTTCAAAAGGAGCAAAGACTATGGAGAAAACAAACGAAGAACGTGGAACACATCTCGAAAGCAGCACTTTCGGGACGGCGAGCAAGGGTGGCGCCCTGAAGATATACTATCCTGCAGACAACTTCAGGGTAGCGCAGGGCATCATACAGAATGCGATCGACCTGCACTTCGAGGCGAGGGTAATATTCGATCGGAGAAATGCAGCACCATAGGGAAGAAACACCATGGAGGTGCCGGAGGATACTGACGTCGCGGAGCCCGCCGATAATGACCTCCGGCACCCCACCTTTTCATTTTCACCATGCCCTTTGGACGATCATACGAAAAGGGGGCCAATCAGAAAAGGAGCGAAACACATGGATAAAATGGAAGAAGCAACAGAAACAATCGACAACCCAGAACGAGGATGCGGTCACCTGCTGGAGCATGGGATGTACCTGCGTGCCAGTGTTTTCTCGACTGACGGGTTCATCCCGGCGGTCGTGGAATTCAAAGAGCCGATCCTGTATCAGGGCAAGTTCTTCAAGGGCTACCGCCGCATAAACGGCATGGCCTTCGAGATGATCAACAGGGGGCGCATGCGGCCTGTATTCAAGGGTCGCGTCGGTGAGACGATCGTTCAGAACTACGCGGACACCTACGACCTCGTCACGGGTGAGGCTATGGAGTTCGAACGGTACATGGGACGCCTGCTTGGTATGGGTGCATCCGACGCTCCGTTCGACAGCATCCCCGAGGCGTGGGCGCAGGATCTGCTGATGTTCGCCGGCGCGACATACTACGAGACGCCGGAAGAATTCATCGAGGAAGTGCGGCAGCACGGGCTGTCGAAGCGGATCGGTGGCGGCGGCAAGCCTCCGGAGGTCGTGCCTGATATAACAAAGCTGTATCTGGCGCACAAGCGTGCGGTGCTTCGTGACAAAGAAAACCCGGGCGATCCAGACGAGTGGCTGCCTGGAATCATAGGGTATTGCTATCTGAATGAGGTGATTTTCACGGAGAAGCAAGGGGTCCCACTGCCGGAGCACATCAAGCGCCACGCCGCGAACGGTGATCTGAGGGTCGTGAAGATCGGCCCCGAGAAGTGGGATGAAGAGGATGCAGTTGTCATTGCGGTCGTCGAGGGTGATGCCGCCACAGATGCCGCCAGAGAAGAGCCTGAGCCTGAATGGGATAATAGCCCATTGCTCATAGACAGAATATCTCCGTCATTCAAGGTCGAGCAGGAGCGCCTCATATTCGGAGGGAACCTCGACGAGTACCTGGCTTTCGAGTGTGCGAACATTCCAAAAGGTATGAATACACCAGCGCAGCGCCCGATCTTCCAGATGAAGGTCGTCGATCACTTTTATAAGCTGCGGGAGACGCATGACAGAGAGACTCTTGAGAATGCCATCGCATCCCGTGAGAAGGCCGCAAGATCACAGAGCGCAAAGGTTCCGGTTGTGGTATAAATGTCGCAGGACGATGTCTCCAGAATTCTTAAGGAGAATCCGAGAGGCATGACGGCCATGGAGGTTGCGGAACGGCTCGCCATCACACCGACGACCGCGCGGTCGAACATCAACGCCCTCATGAAGTGGGGGGAGGTCGTACCTCATGGTATGCGGATGGTTGGATCGTATTCTGCGCAGGTTTTCGTATTGAAGGATGTGGAATGAATTATGGACATGGCTGACGATGTCGGCGCATTCGTGGGGGACGGCGTCGCATGGATGTTACATATGGCTCTGAGTTGGAATTGCTGCTGCGGAGCCATAATGGGCATTGTCTTCATGATTTTGCTCTTTCAGATCGGTGACGAGGTGTTTTGAATGCTCGGCGGAAGACGAATGGAACGGGCGCGGCGCATTGCAATGCGGCGATGGATTCGCGTCTATGGACACCATTATTATGAAACGCAGTTGCTCCGTCCGACAGGTTACTTCAGGAAAGAGCGAAGGCCGTATGAACCTTGCCGGTGCAAGAGCTGCTGTAAGAAGTACAAACGACGTGGCAAGAAAGCGTCGCTCGTTGTGGAGGTATGCCGATGACCTCTGGGGATCCCGTGCTTGAAGCGATCAGGTCGCACCCTACGGGAGTAACTGCCGCAGGGATCGCGCTGGTATGTGGGATATCCACATGCGCCGCAAACAGGCATGCGCGTCGCTTATCTCGCGGGGGCGCAGTGCACAGAACCAGGGACGAACACGGAAACAACAAACCATACACATATTTCGCAACGGAGATGAAGAACTGCAGAAATTGAGGCGATATTATGACAGATTCAGATGACATCGGCGAGCGTCTGCTTCGCGCCTGACACGGACAGGACCGTGCGGCCTGAGCCATTCGTCGTGAATCCGGTCAAGACATAACGACCATCGACACCGAACTCCTGGCCCCTGACATTCAGGATGGTGTTCAGGCGGATGGCTTCGCCTGCTATCAGATCGATATCGTAATCAGCAGGTGCATCTCGTCGTGCCATGACGGACTCCCACGCCCGTTCTTGTAGAACATCGGTGTTTGGGCTGTCGTAGGCTATGACGGCGTGCCGCGTTCGGAAGTCCAGGGAAGTGGAGGAATACACCTGTGTCGAGTTCTTATCCTCGACGGTGATCTCCGCGCCGTTCGATCCGATCGCAGTGCACTTGTTCGCGATCTTGTCGGAGCGATCGCGGTACTCGATCGAGAGCAGGTTATCGCGATAATATGCGTTGGTTATCGTCGGATAGTTTGTCGCGTCGTCTATGTCCTGCCGCTTTTCGATCTGCAGAACCTTTCCACTATTGTCGAAGTACATGTGGAATGGCAAGACATACCCGTCGTGCGTATCGTCGACGACAGAGCGCACGATGCGCAACGCCATATCCCACGCTGATTCATTGCGCCCTGCTATGCTGTCTTCGCTTGTGATGAACTTCTCCAGCCCATTGCCGTGGATCTGGCTGGTATCGATGAGGCCGTTTGCATCTACCTCGTCGATAATCGACATGATGGCCAGCGCATGATCTTCGCCGACGAACCTATTACGGCCGACGGTGATCGGCTGCCGCATGATCGCGCCGTAGTCATAGGCCGTGATTGTCCTCGTCCTGAAGTTTCGGACGGCGACGACGCCATACCAGTCGTACAGATACCCCGTTGCCGTGCTGCCCCGGGAGAACCGTGCCCTGATGATGTCGCCGTTATTGAAATAATAGGGGTTCTGCACCTGCACCTGGAACGATGCCAAGGTATCGAGGCGGCGCGTGAATGAAAAGCCGTCGACCGAGACATCCGTACCCGTTGGCCCGTGTGTCAGGACGATCGCAAGTTTCTCTGTCGGTGTCGTTGCAGCCATAAGAAAACCTCACGGCGCTGCTGCAATCTCCATCAGATCCTCGTCTGAATTCTCGTCAGATGTGGCCCATGCCTTCGCCGAGTCCTCGATGAACTGACCCTGCCATTCCCATGTGCCTGTGGTTGATCCGCTTGATTGGTCCGGCGGAACGATGCGCGTCTTCTTCTCTATGATGATCGCGCCCTTGGATAGAGGATAGAGCGCCCTGATATCTCCGTCGACATGCATGGCAACGAAATCGGTGCTGCCGTCGTTCAGTCGTTCGAGCGCCTCGCGATCCTCGACCTTAAAGACGAATCCGCGCAACTTGTATATCTTGTCGCCATTGGTTAGAACCGTCCGGGTGAATCCGGTCGTTCCGAGGTGTGGCTGTATGTCGACGCCGATCTGCTGCGATTTTTCCAGTTCGATCGTGCCGGTTCTATCTTTGACGAGGAATCCTGCAGGCGTATCCGTTGTTACCGACTGCGCAGCGCCCACCAATGAGATAACATTGGCCTTTCGGAAGGCTATCTGGACAGGTGGGGGTAGGTTCGCATTGATCGCTGCGTTAAGGTTCGTCGCCGTATCGATCGAGGCGGCGCCTTTCAGGAACTCGTTAGCCCCGGGCGCTGCGGCAACGACGGTATAGACTGCGCCGTCAATCGTGACTGTGTTTCCCGTTCCGACGCCTGCGTTATCAACCAGGATGCGGGGCTGATAGCAGAAGAAGACATCACCCTCGATCGTTATCGTCACTGTTTCCGTGTCCGTGTTTGGCGCGCCATCATCATCTGCGACCTGCAACTCCAGCACATAATCGTCGGCCTCGTCCATCGACACGGTAGTGACGGCACCGTCGCTATCGCTGAAGGTCGCCGTGCCGGATCCGCTGTTCTCTTTCCAGTAGCTCTTGTTTGCGCCAGTGCCGTTATTCCATACGATCACAAGATCCGTATTAAGCGACTTCGAGCGCAGCCCACTCAGGAAGAACTCTTCGCTTATCCTTGCGACGAGTTTCTGCGCATCGATAACGGCGACGGGCGAAAGCGCCTGCAGGTCTGGTGCAGTTGTGATAGACTGCAGCTGGCTCTGGAATCCGCCCTTGTTCATAACCTGACAGGTCGCAGTCTTCGATCCCGTCGCGGTGTATCGATGGCGCCGCGTCCTGGTGATGACGGCTGATGTCGTGAATGCTACCGTGAAGGCCGAGTCCAGTGTGGCGACGGTGTCGGTCAGCGTGGCGATCTTCCGCACCTCGTTCTCCCAGCCGCCGACATCCTCGGACGCTGCGATGTAATCTCCGACCGCAAGCCCCGATGCATCGCCGAATGTGATCGATGCGGCCGCGCCCGGATTCACGGAGGGATTCCTCGCCCAGTACTCATAATCCGCCTTTCCGCCGTCGCCCCAGTCGATATAGACCGACTTGATGTCGTCAAGCGCGGAGATCACGGACTGTTTTGGCGTTACGATCAGGAAGACCTCCTCGCGCACATCGAGGTTTGCGGCCTCCTCTCCAGCAGCGTTGGTGATCATGAAGTCGTTATCGACACCGTTCGTCGACATCTGCGGGCGGATGTATGACGCCTCATTCGATGGCGTAGCTGCGCCGTCGATGTTGTCCGCATCCTCGCTGAAGGCTGCGACATAGTACGGTGTGTTCTGAGCTGGCTCCGTGTACGCCCCATCATAGTTCTCAATGACAGATCCGACGGCGCGGTCTGTGACATCATTCACCCCTTCCTGTGCACCAAAGTCTACCAGTACGGCATCACCGTCACCGAACTGAACGCCAGATGTAGTATCGCGGCGCATGAAAGCCTGCGTGAAGTCGATATCTTCGCTTGGGACTTCGATGCGGTACCGTACCTTTTGCGCTGCGCGGTCCCATTCTGGTCTGATCGTTGCGGGTGACGGCGCTGCGTTCTCGTAGATCACATCGACATAAATCTCATCCGAGCCGTATCGGCTGCTTTTTAATATTACTTCGTCATTGATTGCTGCCTCGTCACTGTTCCTTATGATTACGCTGAACGAATCACCCCATGT
>Ga0075115_10000437_pt1 | contig 20520 bp, 20 predicted proteins | sample AntAceMetag02UKH_FD_69785 | JGI IMG/M metagenome (GOLD analysis project Ga0075115, IMG submission 69785) | Saline lake microbial communities from Ace Lake, Antarctica - Antarctic Ace Lake Metagenome 02UKH | ecosystem: Environmental > Aquatic > Non-marine Saline and Alkaline > Saline | place... | reverse complement strand
AAGTTTATGGCTACACAAGATCCTGGAGTAAGATTGGCTCAGCTGTCTCGGTAGTAGCAGCAAGCCTGTTTGTGTTTTTCTCGAAAAACTTCATCTATATATTTTGGTATAACATGGATGGTAATTTGCTGTTTTGTAATTATGTATATATTGCAGAACTTATGGCGCCCTGTTTTAATGAGCCGAATTGATTCATGCAGTGATGAAAATAAGGGAGCAACTATTCTCTCTATTGAATCTCAGGCAAAAAGCCTCTCAACTATGATTATTGCCCCGCTCATTGGATTTCTTGTTGATCTTGTCAGCAGGTATGAGATTGGCAGTAGTGAATTCTGGCCATTGGCTGTCATCGGTTCAATAATAGCTGTTATCTTTTTTGGAACACGGCGAAGAGAGGTAAAAGCTAATTAAATCTGGAAAGTATGAAAAAAATGTATTCCCTGAATTTTGAAATTGGCTCAATTCAGGGAAGGGTCGTTGATCACTCTTCTATCTTCAATGGCAGCTCAGATATGAGACTAATTATAATTGTGAGACAGGAGAGAAATAGTGGTTAGAATTCTACTTTTGGATTTTCCTTAGCTATCGCATCTATCTCAAAGTAGTCCTGTTTTACTAACCCCAGATTTTCAGCGACTATATTTGCCGGAAACATCAGGATTGCCCTATTAAAACTCTGAACAACATCATTGTAGCGTTTTCTGGCAACGGCCAAGCGATTTTCTGTACCTGCAAGCTCATCCTGCAATCTGATAAAGTTTTCGTTTGATTTCAATTCTGGGTAGTTCTCCACTACAACCAGCAGTCTTGACAGGGCTGACTCCATACCATTAGAGGCCTCTGCAGTTTCCGCCACACTCCCGGCGCCGGCAAGTTTACTTCTTGCTTCAGCTATCTGAACAAAAATACTCTCTTCCTGAGCAGCATACCCTTTAACTGTCTCAACCAGATTCGGGATGAGATCATACCTTCTCTGTAACTGGTTATCAACCTCCGCCCAGGATCCCTCAATCTCCTGCTCCTGTGAAACTAATCGATTCCTTGTTGATACATACCAAAATCCGCCAAAAACGATCAGCAGAACAATTATTAACAGTACTATTACTAATGGTGAAATTTTTTTCCCGGCCATACTACTAATTCCCCTTTACTACTATATATGCAAAATATCTTAGAATGATCTGGACGCACCGCCCCCGCCAAAACTGCCTCCGCCGAATCCACCAAATCCACCGCTTCCAAATCCGCCGCCTCGTCCGGATGAACCAAATCCGCCGCCACGGTGACCACGTCCGCTTAACTGTCCAAGCAGCAGCAGGGAGAACAACCTCCGCCTGCCTCCAAGGAGGAAGACAATAATACCCAAGACAAAAATAATTATTCCAATGGAATCGGTTTCTGAGTCATCAGTAACTGCATACTTATCCAAATTTACATTCTTAAGCTCAAAATCACGTTTTTCAGCCAAGGTTGCAGCAATAGCACGGCTTCCTTTAAGCAATCCGCTGGAAAAATTCCCCTCGCGGAAATTAGGAAGTACATGGGTATCGAGAATGCTTCCGGTTAATCCATCAGATAAATCACCCTCCAGACCATAGCCAACCTCAACTCGAACCATCCTGTCCTGAACGGCAAGAAGGAGGATAAGCCCGGTGTCAGACCCCTTTTTCCCGACTCCCCAGGCCTCTGCAAGCCCGATACTATAGCTCTCGATAGGCTGCCCGTCCAGTGAGTCTATCGTTACGACAGCCAGCTCAATATCTCCGCTTTGTTCAAGAGCTATGGCAGCTTGTGCAATCAGCTCCTCGTCTCCGGGTGATATTACATTAGCAAAGTCATTAACATATCCTTTTGGAGATGGATACTCTGCAGCCGAAAGTGATACCGGAAGAAGTAAAAGAAGAAGTAAAAGAAGAAGCAAAAAAACTGCTGTAGTAACCGCATACTTGCCGAAACTTTTTCTGCACAGCTGAATTTTAATCAGTTTCATAACTATCTACCACATCAAGCATTGAGAGATACTGTGTCTGCAGATCGATTACCAGCTCTGGTACCTGCAGGGAAGCATTAGCTGAACCGGATGTACGAAGTTCGAGAAGTTTGGCGAATGTTTCCTGATTAATATCAAACCTTGAAGCCAGCTGAGGAATAAGAGTATCAGTACCACTGGAATTATCGATCCCTGAGGTACCTGCTTTTATATCGGTCAGATTTATTAAGGCTCTGTACAATGAAAGCTGTGAACCTGCCCAATCGGATAGGGTTTTTTTTAATAAACGATTATCCCCTGATGTACCCAGAATAATCTGTCTCAGAGTCTGCACGCTGCCGCGGAGCATTGACTCAACCTGATGGCGTAAATTCTTATTGGCAATTTTCATCTCTATGAAAAGGTCATCACCCTGAATAAGGAGCATAGTGTTTTTTAGTTCCAGATATTCAACAGGAAAAATATCGGAGGAGGTGAGTAACTCTTTTTTTGAGAGAATATGCGGAGTGATTCTGTATTTTGCTAGAGTTTTTCGGGCATTTTTTCCCAATTCAAACAGACGGGCAGGATCAGCATTATCAACAACAATCAAAATATTAATATCGGATACACCATGAACCCATCCTCCCGCTGAAGCACTGCCGTATAAGGCTGTCATGACTAGTGACTCACCATATACCCCAGCAAGGATAGGCATAAAAACATCAATTGCTTTTGTAACGTATGCATCAACTTCAACTTCAACTTCACCATTTTCCATGGACAACTCCTGTATATTCATGAATAAGATTCATTACCCCTATAATAATGAGATTTTTACCGGAAGTACAGAACAACATGTTCACAAATTCGTCAGAAAGAAGCATCAGTAAACGTCCACCGGAAGCAGATGACCGCAGCCCTTGATCAGATAGAACGGAAAATAGGGACTAAGCAGGTTAGAAAGCTGTTTAAGAGCATCACCGGGGACTGTGGGAGTGAATTCATGGATATCAAGAATAACTGCTGTGGCTGTATGCATATAGATTTCCTGTGTAGTACCGATAGCACGTTTTGCAGGGCTTGAAAGAAGGTAGTCCGGTTTAAATCCCAGACGTGTTGTATTTGAATGTTGATTTTTTAACAAACTAGAGTAGACTGTAATACTTAATGCGTAAAGGGGGAAGAGGGTTGAATGTATTAATAGTCCATGATTCAAAGTTCGGCAACGGAGAAAATATAGCAGAAAAAATAAGAGAAGAATTTGAAAAAACAGACTCATCAGTTAAGATGGGTCATGTTCGGGATACTTCATCACTACCCAAAATTGAAGAATTTCCGGATTTAGTAATTGTTGGTGCGGCGATCCGGATGTTCAGAGTAAGCAGTGCATCCAAAAAATGGCTCAAACAATTAGATAAAAGGGCTAGAAAAGGCGGTGCAACAATTGTCTTTGGTGCTGTTTTTCTTACTCATGGGCTAAAGGAGACTTCAATTCAGGGCTTTGGAAGCAGGTATTTGCGGCTCATGCAAAACATGAAGAGCTTTCATTATGTATATCCGGTTTGGCTTTCAGGACAGGTTGAGGGACAGGAGGGACCATTATTGGAACCCGTTCTCCCAAATGCGAAAAAATTTGCTCAATCGTTAGAAAAATGGATGAAAGAGATTAAATTTTAAAAGGGTTAACCCATTAATTGTGTCGCTTCAATTGTGTCTAAGTATTTCTTGACTTCATTATTGTATATCATTATCTTACTAAAAAAGTAGAGTAAGGTAAAAATAATGAAAAAAATTATAATCATTTTTATAGTGTTATGTATTCTCATGGCTGGAACATTAACAGCTGTTTCACTAGAATCACTCAATGAAAAGTTTGTTGCACAAGAATTTGCAATTCCAAACAACACACTGGCATCTATAGACTTCGAGCTGGAAAATATTGATGGGGATCAAGAAAAACTTTCAGACTATCAGGGTAAGGTAGTGTTTTTGAATTTCTGGGCCACCTGGTGTGGACCATGCAAGATGGAAATGCCGTCTATGCAAAAACTATATGAAGAGTTCCGTGCTGACGGTTTGGAAATTGTTGCCGTAAATCTCGGCGAGAGCCAAAAAACTGTGGCAAAATTTCTTGAAGAAAACAATCTGACTTTTCCTGTACTGCTTGATGAAACAAATATGGTTGCAAGTATATATGGGGCAAGAAGTATTCCTACAACATATATTATTGATAGAAATGGAGATATCCTTAGTATGACAGTAGGAACCAGAGAGTGGTTTACGGAAGAAACCGGAGCTCTTTTTTCAGAAATTCTTTCGTATTGATGTAATTCTAACATATTTGAAACTGGCGGTATTGTATGAATGTTAATATCTTAATTGCTTTCACTGCAGGCTTAGTCTCTTTCTTGTCCCCTTGTATTTTTCCGGTAATCCCCTCTTATCTATCGTATATTGGAGGGCTTAGCCTAAATGAACTACAGGTGAGCAGGAAAAGCCGCATCAGACTCTTTCTAAACTCTTTATTGTTTGTAATAGGGTTTACCTTGGTTTTTACCATACTTGGAGTTTTCTTTAGCAGTGTTGGAATAGCATTAAGCGGTGTGACAAAATATATAAATATGGCGGCTGGGGTAATTGTTGTTATCCTGGGTCTAAATTTCATTCTTGATTTTTGGAAAATTTTGAACCTTGAGAAAAAATTTCATTTTAGTAAAAAACCTGGAGGTGCAGTTGGTTCTGTTCTTTTGGGCATGGCTTTTGGTGCAGGGTGGACTCCCTGCATAGGACCTATATTGGCCACAATTCTTTTTCTGGCAAGTGGATCAGGCTCAGTTGGCCGCGGTGCAGGGCTACTTCTTGTCTACTCAGCAGGATTAGGATTACCCTTTATTATTGCGGGGCTGTTTATTGCAAAATTTCAGAAAGTATTTGCCCGGTTGAGAAAACATTTAAATGCAATAAAAATTGGGAGTGGAATTTTTCTTATCTTTATTGGAATACTGATTTTTACCGGACGCCTTTCCAGAATTAATATCTTTCTTTTCAGACTTTCAAACGGACTTGAATCTCTGAATGAAGAGTTCCCGGTAAGTACAGCTATTGTTTCAGGATTGGTATTTCTGATCCCGGCAATTCTCATTGGTATCTCTTTTGTTAAACGTCTGATACAACGAAACAATATCGTTGAAACAGAGGATGAGTTGGAAAGTGGAGAACAGGTTGAAATTAAATTTCCAAGAGGCAGATTGATTTTTACCTCTATATTCCTGGCGTTATCAGTTCTGGTTTTTACCAGAGTTCTGGACATAGGAAGTCTTATAAGCAGTTGGCTCACTTTCCAGGGCTTATAAAGGGAGACAGGAGACAGGAGACAGGAGATGCTTCGGTTCTTTTCCTCCTGTTTTCTGTCTCCGTTCTCCGGGTTTTAAGAGAAAAGTTCTTTAATCTGTTTTTTATAAAGATCCTGAATGGTATGTCTCTTAACTTCCTGTTTCGCAGAAAGTTCCTTACCTACCTCAAAAGTAGTATCAAGTATAGTGAATCTAAAAATATGTTCAAAGCTCTTAAACCCATTTTTTGTACTGACTAAATCGTTAATTTCAGAATTAAACAATTCCTTAACTTCAATAATTTTAAGCAGATCTTCACGGGAGTTGTAAGGAAAATTATTATCTTTACAGAAAACTTCAACCTGATTCATATCAGGAGAGATGAGGGCGGCAAGGTATTTCTTATCCTGCCCAAGCACAACAGCCTGATCAATATACTCAGATTCACGTAGGCGTGCTTCAACCGGAATAGGTTCTAAATTCTCTCCACCGGAAAGTACAATGGTATCCTTTGCTCGTCCACGAATGGCATACTCACCTTTATGCGTCCACACGCCAAGATCACCAGTATTTAACCAACCTTCTTTATCAATTATCTCTTTTGTTAAATCATCCCTTTTGTAGTATCCCATCATAACCTGTTTGCCGCGTGCATATATAACACCCTTATGTCCTGGTTTTGCAGGGTTTCCTTGTTCATCAATAATTTTAATCTCTGTACCCGGGAATGGTGCTACCGTAGAGGGCACTTTATGAGCCATTTTACGTAAACCAATAACTGGACTGGTCTCTGTTAGTCCATAACCGTCTAATAATGTTATCCCTATAGCAGAGAAAAATTTATCAACTGATGAGGGTAAGGATCCGCCGCCTGATACTCCCGCTTGAAAATTTGTTCCCAATTTTTGCTTAATTGTTTTAAACACCAGCACATCACCAAGTTTTTTTAGCGGGTAAATGAGGAGGAACGGGATAAATGCAATGAGAAGATCCAGAATATACAATCTTTTTCTAAATTGCGGAAGTCTGTTAGTCATCATATCCCGAAGTTTTTTATGGAATACAGCAATCGATACAAAAAACTTAAATAATCCCTGTGCTACAGGACTCTTCTTTTTCACACTCTGATACACCCCGGACATTATTGATTCCCAGATTCGTGGAACTGATCCCATCCATGAAGGATTCAGAGTCTCAAAATCAGGAAGCATAATTTTCCCAATAGGTTTTGAGTAGGCAATTGTTGCTGCTGATCCAATGATTACATACTGCAGAATACGTTCAAAAGAGTGCCATACGGGTAGAACTGACAACCAGCGATCACCAGGCCTTACATCTACAACTTTAGGGATTCCTTCAACCTGATGAAGGAAATTTATATGACTGATCATAACTCCTTTTGGTTCTCCGGTTGTTCCTGAAGTGAAAATTATTGTAGCAAGATCTGCACCGAAACCTTTTCCAATCTCTTTTTCAACAAGCTTAGGCTTCTTCTTATGAATTCCCTTTCCCGTATCAAACACTTCCTGGTATTTGAGAATATGTAAACCGGAGATCTTTGCAGATTCTGTAAGAACAAAATCTGGATCAAAGATAATAAGTGTTTCCAGAACAGGTAATTTTTTCTTTAATGCAAGAATTTTATCCAATTGTTCTTTGTTTTCTGCGAATGCAATTCGGCATTCTGAATAGCCGAGTATAAACTCAACCTCATACGGCATGGCGTCTCTTCCCCGGGGGACATCTGCAGCTCCTAGTGAAAGAATTGCAAGATCAGTTATCAGCCACTCTTTTCTGTTATCAGAAATTAATCCAATGTGATCCCCACGTTTAACCCCAAGATCAATCAACCCGGCAGCAAGGATAAGTACTTCCTGATAAAAATCCTTATAAAGTGTTGGAATAAATGTTCCCAGACCATCTTTTGAGAGTTGCATTTCAGTATCTGGATACTTTTGCTGAATTTCCTGCAGCATTTTAGGAATTGTTTCGTACATCGTATACTCCTTGTACAATACGAATAAAGTTGTGTTGAAACTCATACTATAGAGGTAGACACTACAACTTTTCTTAGTTTTTACTCTGTTTTAGTTGGGATTACCATAATTATATATGGTTAAAACTAACTATAATCTTACTATACAACATTTTTTATGACAAATAAATATAAATATGTCATAATTAATTTATCACAGCAGCTATTATTGAGAATCTTACTATTGCCGTAAGACAATATTCAATAGTATTATAAATATGGTATATTACAAAAAGTAGTCGCTGATGAAATAATCAGCATGGGGTAATAAACCCTGCGATGATAATAAACGGAGGGTTTCCCCCAGTGGAAGTTAAAAAAGGGGCGAAAAGCATGATTCCGCGATTTCTCACTAAGCTAAAAGATCTTCGTTCATTAGTAACCCATTTGACCGAAGAGAATGAACAGCTCAAAACCATTCAAAAAGGGAAAGTCGATACATTTAAACAACTTTTTAATCAAACTCCCAAAATAGCAGTACAAGGCTATAATAAAAACAGGGATGTCGTCTTCTGGAATAAGTATAGTGAGGAATTATATGGCTATACTTCTGAAGAGGCTTTAGGGAACAAACTTGATGAGCTGATAATCCCGGATGAGATGCGCTCTGATGTTATACATTTGATAGATGAATGGATTGAAAATGATGTACCCATTGATGCGGGTGAACAGTGGCTTCTTCATAAAGACGGGTCAATGCTGCCTGTATATTCGCAGCATGTGCTGATCAGAACAGGGGAAGATGAGTGTGAAATGTTCTGTCTGGATATTGATCTCCGGGAGTTGAAGAAAACTGAGGAGATGCTGGCACAAGCCCGTGTTTTGTACACCCTGGATTCACTAACTGGTTTGAAAAACAGATTTTATTATAATGAAATAATTGATGATTATCTTGAGAAAACACGTAACAGTGGAAAGCTTCTCGTATACTGCCTTTTGGATCTCGACAACTTCAAGCTCTACAATGATACCTATGGTCATCTAAAGGGCGATGAGGTGCTAAAAAAAGTTGGAAATGTTTTGCATACTTGTCTTACCCGTCCTGATGATGTAATTGTCAGATCCGGCGGTGAAGAATTTCTTATAATGTATACCGTTAATAAGAATCACAACTTCCTTGGGCCTATTGAAAATATTCTTCGACAGGTAGAAGAGCTGCAGATAGAGCATGTGAGGAATCTGGATTTTAAAGTTATTACTATTTCCGCTGGAGCAGCAATAGTCGATTTTTCTCAAGATTTACCCTTGAAAAGGATATCCGAGATAGCCGATAATGCATTAACTGCTGCTAAGGAAGCCGGTAAAAACAACTATGTTCATACTTTGAGTGTTCCAAGCTAACTAATTGTTTAGATTTATTACAAAATCATCATTCAATTGAAATATTCTTACCTCTCTTTTTCCTTGTTTACTGCAAGTTCGTGGGGCATAATACGTTTTACTGGTCTGAAGTAGGTTCTGGGAGAGTATTCATACAGATCAGAAACTCTAGTCATATAGATACAGGCATACTCTTCTACTTGTTCGGCATAGAGACTCTCTTCTGAACCTGCTCTGAGAATTTCCCCCCAGTATGGATTGAAATATTTTTTGTATCGTATGATTAATTCTGATATCTTTGCGTTGAGCTGATCCATTTCCCGAAAAAAGGCATCCACCGTTTTGTAATGTTTTGGAGATCCCTCATATCGTAAAATGTCAATTTCGTTTATCTTACGTTCTAATGCAGATTTTTGAATCATCAGATCATCAATTTCACACTGAACACCATACGAATTTCTTAACCCGGTCATCTCTTCCTCAAGATCACCAAGCACCAGTGCAGTTCGCCATGCACAGTGTTTTTTAATTGAGACAACATCACCATAAATATGATCGCCGATATAAAGGATTTCCTGTCCTTCCAGTCCCATATCATCCTGAAGCCGTTTATAACTGCCTCCCTGATAGATTCCTTCACGAATAGATCCAGTATAATTACTCATTAATCCTGATTCAGAATCAATCTTCAAAAATCTATTATCCCGTTCAAAAAAGCGTGGTTTATCAGCAAAAGTTATTACAAGATCGAATACATCCCTCCAGCTTGCATGTTTTTTCAGGTAGGGGTTTATGGCAAAATCAAGTAATTCCCGGGTATATTCATAGTCTGAATTTGTTATAATCATAAGTTTTTTCCCGTAATCTTTGTATCGCTCAAGCACCATCGCAGTTTTCGGATCATTAATCACATATTTCCCAAAATTTTTTATTATAATATTTTTCAGTGAGCCGTTTTTATGAAGCTCATCAATGGTATTCATGATATCACGGGCAAGACGGCGGTAATCCGGGATACGGACACCATCCTCTTTTAACTGCACCAGCTGTGAAAAAAGTACTCCGTACGAGATTGCGAAAGAGGTATCCAGGCTTTGAAAGTCTTTATCCGAGAGATCAACAGCTATATTACTGTATAAATCATTCTGTTCCCGAAAAGGAACCTCCCGGAGTCCATGATATGATGATTTTACTTTATTATAGCGGTTAAGCTGGAGCAGGTTTCCATTTCGTTTATCCACTACCAGACCGACAATGGCACGTTCAAAATCAAACTTTTGAGTCAGCAGGATTTTCGGATAATTATATGCGTTTACCAAACGGGTTAGGGCAAGTGTATGGGTCAGTTTCTCGAATTCTCTGGTATAATAGGGTACCAGTGTATAATCCATATCGAAACCGATCAGTTTAATCTTTCTTAAGTTTAGGGTTCTGTTAACAAATACAGACATTTGTATCTCCTCCTCTTTGAATATACTAAATGTTCAGAATAAATAGTACTACTTTTCTATTATATACTATCTGTCTCGAAGCCTGTGAGATTTTAGTGAATATATAACCCACAAGCTTCGTTGTAGTTTATACAGGTTGCTGATCAGGAATTTTCTTACTATATTTATATATATATATAAAAGGAGAAAAATAATGAGTATAGATAAAGAGATGCAGGATGCAATCAATGAACAAATCAATGCTGAAATTTATTCAGCCTACCTCTATCTTTCAATGAGCAGTTGGTTTGAGGATCAAAATCTAGCTGGATTTTCAAATTGGATGCGCTGCCAGTATTTGGAAGAGTCCATGCATGGGATGAAACTCTACAATTTTATCAATGAACGGGGTGGAAGAGTAGTACTTAAACCAATTGCAGGTCCTGAAACTGATTGGGAATCATTTGATGGTGTATTTGAACAGGTTGCCGAGCATGAGGCACATGTTACTAAATTGATAAATAATTTAGTTGCAATTGCACGGAAGTTAAATGATTATGCTTCAGAGAGTTTTTTGATGTGGTATGTAGATGAACAGGTTGAGGAAGAGGCGACAGCTGATGAAATCCTAACCAGGCTAAGAATGATCAAAGGTGATAACAATGCATTGTATACTCTTGATACGGAGCTGAAATCCAGAGCTCCTTCTCCTGCAGCTTTACCAACAATTCTTGGTCAGCCAGTAATGTAAGTTAATAGATACCTTTCATTTTGAGATTGGTTTCTTTGTTTTACGATCTCTGTTGGTGTTTTTTCTGATATAATCTCTCTCTTTTTCCATAAGAAGGTACTGCTCTTGAATATGCCTGGAAAATTTTCGAATCTTAATACTATCGAGTGTTTTCATTCTGGATTCATCAAAACTAATCTGTTTAAGAATTCTTCTCTCAAAAAAAGAGAGTTTTTTGGCGTAAATTATCCCGCCCATCAGTTCAACAAGATTGAAAGAAGATAAAACATTAGCAGGAATATCATTCTCCAGAACTAATTGAGTCTCCTCATCGCCAAGGATTGAACAGCAAAAAAGGCATGAAATAATTTTCTTACTTGCCGGACAATTAGTGGTAATATAGTCTCTAATGCTATTTTGGATATGTCTATCATGAACTGAGCAGCCGAAAACGATACAGTCATATCCTTCGGGGGAGAGGGGGTCGCTACATTCTATATCATAAAGATCCGCAGGAGTCTCTAAGAGAGAGATGATCTCTTTTGCTACTTTCTGCACAGTTCCGTGCCAACTTGAAAAAATTACCAGCAACTTCATTATATTGCATTCTATTATGAACAAGCTAAACAGACAAGGAGGCAATTTCAGAATATTCCAAAACAAATCTTGATTTTTTTAAGTATATTTTAAGACTTTATTGAGAAATCGCTCTACTCTTGGGTTGTCTTTGGCTTCGAAAATTTCCTGTGGAGTCCCCTGAGCCGTAATGCCTCCATCCGAGATGAATAAAATGTAGTCTGCTGCCCGCCTGATAGCGCAACAGGGTGTTTGGTATGTATTAACGGTATCGAAGCTTGTGGAAAAATTTAGAACTATTCTTTATACTGGAATTATGAATAGTAAACAATTTTTTGGAATAGTTGAAATTCGCACAAAACTCATCAGTATGAGCACCTTCTTTATGGGTACACTATATGCCTATTTACGAACCGGAGAATTCAGTGTACTGATATTTTTTATCATGATGTTTTCAGTTTTATGTGTAGATATGGGGACAACAGGCTTTAATGCGTATTATGATTTTAAAAATGGAACTGATGATGCACGGAATAATGTGGAAAAAAACAAAGTTCTGCTTCATCAGGGAGTTGATGCGCAAAAAGCCCTGAGAATTTCCGTTGCACTGTTTCTGCTGGCCGGGATCTCGGGGATTATTATTGCCTATCTTACCAGTTGGTATGTACTGGTTGTGGGAGCAGCCTGTATGGGAGTCGGGTATGTCTATACTGGAGGACCCTATCCAATTTCCAGAACACCACTGGGAGAGATAGTTGCCGGCGGATTTCTCGGCACCGTACTTTTTGTACTCTCATTCTTTGTACAGGTGCAAGAACTTACCTGGGCTATGTTTTTTGTCTCCCTTTCATCATCTGCTGTTGTAGCCTCAATATTAACTGCTAATAATAGTTGCGATTTGGTTGGTGATAAAGAGGTCGGAAGAAAAACACTCTCAATTCTGGTAGGTGCAAAGATTAGTGAATGGCTTATCTATTTATTAGGGGTTGGTGCCTATGTGTGGGCGGGAATTATGATAATAGTTGGTTATTATCCGATTGTTACTGCACTGTTTTTTACCGTGGGGTTGATATTAGCTGGTTTTATTTACCGGGGAATGCACAAAATAGGCTACAATTTTAATACAAAAGATCAAATAATGGGAAACATCGCTAAAGTCTATCTGGTTTTCACCCTAATGACTCTGCTCGGACTGGGTGCAGCAGTACTAACAGGATAAAACCCTCTGTCGCCGATATTACCAAAATGCTGAGAAGGAGGAAGTATGAATCAGGAAAAAAAATCTCTCTATATCCTTTGGATTTCAGGGGATCCGGTTACTGCTGAGAAAATGGTATTGATGTATGGACATAATGCATTGTTAAAAGGCTGGTGGGAAAACATTACTATAATAATCTGGGGAGCATCTGCCGCTCTTGTTGTCGGGAGTGTGCCTATTCAGGAAAAAATTGGACAGATGATTAAAGATGGTGTCGATTTTTCTGCCTGTAAAGCATGTGCTGACCAGTTGGGTGCATCTGAGACGCTGGAATCTATAGGAGTTGAGGTGAAATATTGGGGTGTTTCTCTCACAGAACTTGTCAAAGAAGAGAAGTATCTACTTACTATTTAATACTTTGACTGTTCATGTGATGCAGGGCGTATTCAAAGACTCTGCAGGCGCGTTCCTGCTGGAGCGGGGAAATAGTAAAAGTTGATTCTTGAAGATCCTCACGAAGACTTCTGATAATTCTGATTACATCCCGCTGATCCAAGGGTAAGTCATTGCTGGAAACAGCGGTTTCAATCTCTCTGCTTCTAAATATTCCATAGAGAGGGAAGGATATAGCAAAGCGGTATTCAGATATTGCCGGTAGATTGTATTTCGCGAATACACTTATAATTACGGCCTCTTCAGGAGCCAGGTAGGGTTCTCCTACTGTTTTGAAAAATTCAAAATCACCCTCTTCCAGCAGTATACGAACTTTGGTGATTATAGCCGGCTGCAGAGTGTTGCGCTCCCGATTTCGGCTGAACATTCTGCGAACCGGAATCCATTGTGATCTATTTTTTTTGTTCTCAGGATTCCGAATTTCAACCTGAGAATCCAAAACAGAGAGAGCGGTCTGAACATTTAGTGAAAGGGTATCAATTCCAAGAGCTCCGCCGATAGTGGCCTGAGATCGGATAACATATGATCCTGATTCTCTGCAGGCTCGGGCAAAAACCGGATGAAGAATATGCTGTCCAACTTTTAGGATTTGTTCAATTGAAACTTGTGAACCAATTTCAAGATATCTTTCAGATCTGCTGATTTTCTTTAGTTCCTGCACATTTCCCAAGAAGATAATATCAATTCCATCAGATGCCGGATACACCCGGATACTGCTCATGATTGCGGTTCCACCTGCCCATAGCAGTGCTTGAGGGAGCCGGCTGCGTAATAGGGTAAGTTCTGTCAGGCTTGAGGGGTTATATACTGCTGCTGCCTTAACTCCTTCGTACACGACGCCTCCTTCGGTATTTTACCGCAGTTTCCACAATTTTAACTAAATCTTTTTCATCGATACATGAGCATTTATTTATGGAGAGCATGTCTAAAATATCATCAACCTCCGGTGCGCTGTTTTCATGAATTACAGACTCAATGAGAAGTGTTTTTGAAGCCATACAATAGGAACAGGGTTTTACACCTGCTTCTTCATAGCCTCGTGCAACATCATTATAAAATCTGGTTTTTGCATATCCCTCATACGTGGTGATTTCTTTATCTCGTATTTTAAAAGCCGGAACCATGCAGGCAAGAACAGGATGATTATCCAGCAGAACAACACAGTTTCCGCAACTTCCTTTTCCACACCCGGGACTAAGGCTGGTTAGCTCAGAGTCTTCAACGAGAAGAAGCACGAGGGGTTTGTCAGCATAGGTGTTAAAAACAGTAGTTTTTCCATTTATTTTGCATGAAATTTTCACATTTTACTCCCATGCTCAAGAATTTTCAGTATATCACCAGATCCAAAAGGGAGAGAGGCTGCCTGATTGTTGAGAGCCTGGGATACTGCAGCTGTATAGGCGGCGGCAATAAGACCGTATGCGGTTTCTGTTGCTGAGGTGGGGAGTCCCGTATCAACCTCTTTAATAAAAACATCTATCACCGGTTGACTGCCAGATCTTACCTGAGCTCCTCCGCAGCGGTCAATTCCTTCATGAAGAGATTTCGTCAGTGCTGATGCAAGTTTTTCCGGACGGAAAATCCTACCGCATTCAAACGAACCCCAGGCTCCTATAATTATAGGTTCAAGGGTGATTGTATCGATTTCAAGCTCGACAATTACCGATCCCCAGCTAAGACCGGAGAATAGCTGGCGTTTGGTTTCAAGATTTCCCGGCAGCTTAAACCCCCGTTTAACTTTGATTGGCAGAGGTTTAATGAATCGCTGACTCTTTATGGAATCACAACATTTGTCAATTAAATTAGATATATGATGTATTTCTCTGCGTAGAACATCCGGACCAGTGTCCGGGACATGTGCGGTATCACCGTATTCAATGGTAATGTGAGAAGTATCAACTCCGAGAGCCTCACTAATTATGATTTTCCAGATCTTTTCCGCTTCGGGTTCAAAAATGCTTAATGAGACAGTTACTGCATTGTTTGCTTCCAATATTACGGTAATTGCGTGTTTTTTCTCCTCAGAGAAAACTCTGCTGAATCCGCTAATTCCATATCCGCAGGCTATCCCTATTCCACGTGCATATCGGAAAAACGGGGAAAGATTCTGCTGTTTTTGCCGTTGCATTTCATACACTGCATGCTTTCGGTAAAAATCTGATCGCTGTGCGGTATTTTCCAGCAACTCTTTAAGCAGTGCGTACTTAATTTTTGTTTGATCGGCAGGTCGGGATTTGCTGCTTTTTAGGTGTTTTAATCGCCATACGAGGGGATTCGACTGAGTCAGCATGGTAATATGAGAGGCGTGTGCCTCGGCCGAATACATTGCAGATGAGAATCCAAGACCCCGAAAGTGATGTCGGGGAGGTGTTGGGGTAGAGAGCAGGCGAATGGTCATTCGAATGCCTTCAATATCATAGAGAGGGGCTGCCCCGGCAGCAATTTGTTTAATCATCTCTTCAGCAAAAAGGGCATATGCTCCAATATTTACCTGGATCTCAATAATTTCAGCCAAAGGTTCGTGATCTCTGTTAAGTGCTGTTTTTCGGGTAATTGCTGATTCTGGCCGGTATGACGGTTCAGAACAAATTAGTCTTGTCGGCTGACCTGTTTTCATTGCGGCAACAGCACATAATGCTCCATATATTGAGGGATAGATTAATTTCTCATCATGTGTCGGGTGGTATTCGGTTTGGTATACAGTAACTTTTCTTTTGGGAACTCCACAAACTTCAGAAATAACATTCCTGACATGAAACGGCCACTGAGTGGCAGCATGCACTATCAGTTTATCATTGATATATTCTACCAGTGTCCCGGTGGGAGCTGTAAGAGGTGATTTTTCCGGTCCGGTAATATAGGTTTGTTCGATAATTGAATCTGCTTCAGCAAATAATTTATCAGGATTTCCCCAGGTAATTACTTTTTTAAGAATTTCTGTAGATACGGTTTTTGTAAGATGGTCTAAGGCTGGAGCTGGATTATCAGGCTTTTTATCACTCGCAATTGTAGAACTTTCCTGAGTCTGGTTGGGGTCATCAAACTCCTGTCCGAATTTCAGCTGAAGCTTTTCAGTATCGGTATAATTAATGCGTATATAGCTGGCTGCTGACTGTGCAGCTTCACTGGAAGGGGCGAAAACAGCAAGGATTGGCTGTCCTTTATAGTTTACCGTCTCACTGGCTAATAATGGGAGGGTAGTATTTAGTATTTTTACTGCATTTGAACAAGGGATATCTTTACTGGAGATTATGAAAATATCCTTGGGAAAGTCGGGGAGATCTATAGAGGCAATGGTGCCGGATGGAATATCCGAACGTACTATAGCTCCATAGAGTAATCCCTGTCGTTTGATTGCACTGATGTAATTTATATTTTTTGTCATCGTTATTATAAAAATATCATGTAAGTGTTTGAAACTGCAATGAAATACGGTAAAATAGTTGTCATGAACAGTAAAATCGACCCAATAAATCAAATAACAGTAATCTCGAACAAACTTCAGGAGTTTCAGGATGCATATTACCGTATAGGAAGGCCCGAAGTCAGTGACCTTGAATATGATAGATTGTTTGATGACCTGTTGCGGCTGGAGGCTGAGTACCCGGAACTGCGACTGCCTGATTCGCCCACCTACCGGGTTGGCTCGGATCTCACATCCGATTTGCCCGAAGTTTCTCATACTATACCTGTATTGAGTCTCGATAAGGCATATTCTCTTGAAGAAATTTTGGATTGGATGCAGAAAACAACAGTTAAAGGGGGTAGGGAGCTCTCTTTTACCGTTGAAGAGAAAATAGATGGAGTTTCGATAGTACTCTATTATGAGCAGGGTCTATTGAAAAAAGCGGTCACCCGGGGTAACGGTTATGTGGGGAATGATGTTACTGCTAATATCAAAACTATTCGCTCTGTTCCAATAAAGTTGAAGGAGCCGGTCTCTTTTGCTGTCAGGGGAGAGGTTTATTTACCGGTTGAGGCATTTGCACAGTTGAATAAAAAAATGGATGTACCTTATGCGAATCCCCGAAATCTTACTGCAGGGACTATCAGAAGAATTAAAAGCAGAGAGGCTGCTGCAGTACCGTTGGAGATATTTGTATATGAAGGGTTCTTTGAAGATAATGACCAGCTGGAAACACATGCAGAACTAACGCTGCGGCTTAACGATTTGGGTTTTAGGATAAATCCCCGATTTGGAATTTTTACCCGGGAAGGAGAGTTTAATCAATCCTTTTTACCTGGTTGGTCAGTAGGCGCATTCTCTCAGTTAGGTGCTTTTATTGAGGATGCTGCTGCATCAAGAGAGAGACTGGATCATGAGATTGACGGTTTGGTGATAAAAGTTAATGAATTGGATGTTCGTGAAGAGTTAGGGGTTACCGGGCACCATCCCCGATGGGAGATTGCGTACAAATTTGAGTCTCCGGAGGGAGAGACTGTAGTTGAAGGGATTGATGTGCAGGTTGGCAGAACCGGGCGGATTACTCCGGTAGCCAGGGTTAAACCGGTAAAGATTGGCGGGTCAGTTGTCTCCAATGTAACTCTGCACAATCAGGATTATGTTGATATTTTAGAACTTTCTTTGGGAGATACCGTTGCTGTTTCAAAACGCGGAGATGTTATCCCGGCTGTTGAACGGGTGCTTGAGAAGAATGAGCAGGGGAACGGGATTTGGAAAATTCCTGCTGTTTGCCCCTCCTGTGAAACAGAGCTGCAGAAGATTGGTGCACATACTTTTTGTACGAATTCTGAGTGCCCGGATCAGATTTTTGGGAGAGTACGGTTTTTTACGGCTAAAGCACAAATGGATATTGAGAATCTCGGTCCGGAAACAATTCAGTTCCTGATGGGTGAGGGATTACTGAAAGATGTTCCTGATATTTATCAGATAGATTACAGGGAATTGGCAGGAAAACCCGGTTTTGGAGAAAAAAAATGCGATTTGCTGATGAAAGGTGTTGAGGATAGTAAGAACAAGCCATTTTCATCGGTTTTAGCATCACTTGGCATTCCTGATTTGGGGAAAAAAGCGGTTGAACTTCTTCTTGATGACGGAATTCTTGATATTGACTTACTTTTTAAGATTGTTGATGAGGCTGATGCAGAACGTCTTGTTGGGATAAAGGGTTTTGGGGGAAAGACAGTTGCCTCTATTCTTAGTGAACTCAGTAAACCAATTGTGAGGGAAAGGATAAGGCAGTTAAGAGATGCTGGATTGCAGTTTGAACAGGAAAAGGCAGCTACTGACAATCTTCCTGATCAGATTTTTTCCGGACAGGTATGGTGTGTAACCGGAAGTTTTATCAATTTTACCCCTCGTTCAAAAGCAATGGATGCCGTTAAGCTGAGGGGCGGCAGAATTGTAACCTCAGTAACCGGTAGTACAACGCATCTGTTGGCAGGAACCGGTGCCGGTAGTAAGTTGAAAAAAGCTGTTTCGCTAAATGTCGCGGTGGTTACCGAAGATGAGTTCATTGAAATACTGAATTCAGGAGCTTAACAAAAACGATTAGTTAGTGTAGTATCCTCAAATAATAGCTAAAAAGGGGATGCCGCAATGAATACTATTGCAAAAGAATTAAATGATATCCTGCGGGGATCTGCAGCAGCAGAGCTGCTTTCCGGAATGGGTCGGGAAATGTTTTTTCCAAAAGGTATAGTTGCACAATCCGGTGAGGCGAAGCAGAAAGCATATATGTATAATGCAACTGTTGGTATGGCAACACATAAGGGTAATCCGGTATTTCTTCCCTCGATTCTTAAAGAATTTCATGGGATGGAAAGTGATGATATTTTTCCCTATGCTCCAACTCCAGGCGATCCCAAATTACGACAGGTTTGGAAGGATGAGATGGTCCGGAAAAACCCGGGGCTTGAGGGGGTTGATACCTCTCTTCCTGTTGTTACCGCTGGTTTAACCCATGGAGTTTCAATTGTTGCTGATCTTTTTCTGGACAGCGGGGATACTATTATTATTCCTGATATGTTCTGGGGGAATTATCGATTAATATTTGAAGTACGCAGGCAGGCTGAGATTGCTTCCTTCGGTTTTTTTACCAAAGAGGGTACCCTGAATCTTGATGGACTTGCAGAAGTGATTGAGAATGCTCCCGGCAATAAAATTATGCTTATAGTAAATTTCCCGAATAATCCTACAGGATATTCGCCATCAGTTGAAGAAGCTAAAGCCCTGACTGCACTGCTTGTGAAGCATGCTGAAGCCGGAAAAAAGATTCTCATAATGACAGATGACGCCTATTTTGGGCTTTTTTATGAGAAAGGAACCTGTACACAGTCGCTTTTTGCATACCTTGCAGATGCACATGAAAATATTCTTGCCGTCAAAGGTGATGCAGCTACAAAAGAAGAGCTTGTATGGGGCTTCCGGGTAGGTTTTCTTACATACGGCGGTAAAGGCATGACTGAAGGTCTGTACGATGCTCTGGTTAAGAAAACTATGGGAGCTATACGGTCATCAGTCTCAAACTGCAGTCGACCTGCTCAAACTCTTCTTCTGCGCGGGATGACTAGCGGAACATACAGTACAGAAAAAAAGGCAGCTTTTACGCTTCTGGCAGCAAGGTATCAGGAAGTGAAAAAGGTTCTCTCGAAGTATACGGGGAATAACCTGCTTCTTCCCATGCCGTTTAACTCTGGTTACTTCATGGCTTTTACCTGCAGCGGCAGTGCTGAGGTGTTGCGGATTTATCTTCTGGAAAAATATGGTATAGGCACAATTTCTATTCAGGATACCTATCTCCGTATAGCTTATTCCAGTGTGGATATTGAGAATATTGAGAATCTGTATGATATTTTGTTTAAAGCGGCAGAAGAGGCATGGAGCTAAAATTAAAGATCTACGTAGTTAATGAGCAAGGTGAAAAATTCCTTGGTATAGGGACAATATGGCTCCTCCAGGCAATTGAAGCGGAAGGATCGATTCATAAGGCAGCAACTAAGCTGGCAATTTCCTATACTAAGGCACTTCGGATGCTTAAGTCTCTGGAGACCAGTCTGGGAAGAGATATTCTGATTAGACGTAAAGGCGGGGATAGCCGCAAGGGCGCAGTACTAACAGAATTTGGTAAGGATATTATCTCCCGATATGATACATTTCAGAAACAAATTAAGCATAATGCGGAGGCTGCTTTTAAAAATTTTGCAGATTCGTTGAATTAAAGAGTATCTAAAGATAGGAGTTATGCATGGCAGCCAGCAGATCGTATGATTTTTCAGTAGAAAAATTGGGGAAAGCAACTATTCCTTCACCCATCATGATGTCTAAAAATATCGGTGATAAATTTGCAAACTATGTAAATGAATCAGAGAGCATCTTATATCAGATAGATGCAAACCTGACTATCGGGGAGACAGCAGTTTCCCCGCAGCAGAATGCAGTTGAACTTGCCGGTCCGCGGGAGCAAATATATTTCAATCCTGCACATGTGCATGCAGCAATTGTAACATGCGG
>Ga0075115_10000426_pt1 | contig 20658 bp, 19 predicted proteins | sample AntAceMetag02UKH_FD_69785 | JGI IMG/M metagenome (GOLD analysis project Ga0075115, IMG submission 69785) | Saline lake microbial communities from Ace Lake, Antarctica - Antarctic Ace Lake Metagenome 02UKH | ecosystem: Environmental > Aquatic > Non-marine Saline and Alkaline > Saline | place... | reverse complement strand
CTTCTCCCTTTTTTAACCGCTTTTCAACCATTAGCTTGCGAACAGAGAGATCTTCCGTAATGTGACCATCCTGAGTATGCTCATCGCTGTCAGCTACGACAAGATGTTCCGTTATTCCCGGAAGCAGGCGAGGCGAAATACCGCTTTCGGTGATCGCAAACCGCAGATATGGTTCCGAACTAACAGCGTCGGTACTTACACGCACCGGAGCCAGATTTTCCACGTCAAAGGAGGGCACAGCGCGGTAGGAATCGGCCAGGAACTGATCGGTCAAAAGAAATATGGGCCCCTGATATCGCTCTGCCAACTCTAATGCCCTACGGGTGAGATGAAAGCACTCCTCTACTGTTCCTGGCGCAAAAATTGCCCTTGGAAACTCGCCGTGGCCGGCATGAAGCACCAACTCAAGGTCTTCCTGTCCTGTGCGCGTGGGAAGACCAGTAGCCGGGCCGGGGCGCTGGGCTACTACAATGACCAAAGGGGTTTTAGTCATGGCGGCCAGGCTGATCCCTTCCACCATGAGGGCAAATCCGCCGCCGGATGTGGCCACCATGCTTGGCACACCGGCAAACGAGGCCCCTATAGCCATGTTAATAGCTGCGATTTCGTCTTCTGCCTGCTCCACGATCAACCCCATCTGTCTGGCATAGCCTGCCAGGTTCTGGCTGATGGAGGTAGAAGGCGTCATGGGATAGAATGCGAAAAACTTTAGGCCGGCAGAGAGAGAACCAAGGGCAATGGCCTCATTGCCGTTGAGCATCAAGCGCTGTGAAGGATTAACAACAGGGGGCAGCTTGCGGACTGTTGCAGTCTGCCCGGAACACCAATGAAAGGCAGCTTCCAACACCCGAAGGTTCTCTTCCATGACCTGGGGATGCTTTTTGCCAAAGAAATCACTTAATGTCCTTGCCATCACCCCTTTGTCCAGGCCAAGAAGGGAGCCGACAACACCTAGGGCAGCGATGTTTGAGAACCTAGATTTAGCCAACTCCTTAAAAGGGACCCTTAAAAGGCGGTCACCAGCAATCTCTAAGGCAGCATCGATGACAATAAGCCCGCCAGACAAGAGATCCTTGCGGTACAGAGTGGCTGTGTTTATGTCGAGTGCGACCAGAAGGTCCACTGCCTCAACAGGCCCATCGACCTCATCAACTCCTACTCGAATGGCAAAGGTATTGTGTCCACCCCGAATGCGGGACTGATAGCCCTGGGTCACGCCGATAAAATAGCCGCTGCGCACAAGGGCCTTGCCCAGCAGATGTCCGATGGTTACCAGCCCTTGACCTGCTTCACCGCCAATGAGGATGTTCATGGTGCCTCCTCGTTGAATGGAGGCCCCAGATGATTCAGGACCTCCAGGGTTTCCAGGTTTTAAATTGCCCTCATAAACGCTACGAGGTCTTTTTTCTCCTGGTCTGTAAGCTTGAGGCCCTGAATCAAGTTGAAGAACTCGACCGTGTCTTCAAGTGTCAGCAGCCGGCCATCATGTAAATATGGCGGCGAGTCCTTGATCCCACGGAGGGGAAAGGTTTTGATAGGCCCGTCTGCAGAAGCCATCCTGCCATTGATCATACGAGGCTTGTAGAATCGCTCTGTCTTCAGGTTGTGCATGAGATTGTCAGTATAGTAAGGCGCTGGATGGCAGACGGCACATTTGGTCTTTCCGAAAAACAGTTCCTGTCCTCGCATTTCCGCCTTTGTGGCCTTTGTGGGACAGAGCATACCATAGATATTTAGCTTAGGAGCCGGCGGGAAGTCTAAGATCGCCTGAACCTCGGCCATAAAGTGGACTTGGCTACCCCGTTCGAGAACATTAACGCCTTTCTTCGTGGCAATCACCGGATCGCCGTCAAAATAGGCAGCACGCTGCTCAAATTCGGTGAAGTCTTCAATCGATTTCAGCGCTCGCTGCGAGCCGAACAGGCGCTGAATATTTACTCCGCGCAGAGTTGGAGTATCAAGGCGGTGGCGAAACTCCTGGGGGCGGATATCGCCCACTAGATGCGTAGAACCGTTGGTATGCCCGTTCGCATGGCAGTCAAAACAGGTAACCCCACGGCTTGGACGCTCAGAGCGACGGTCTTCGGTTTGGTTGAACTGCTGTTGCGGGGAAGGTGTGACCAACAGTCTCAGTCCTTCAATCTGCTTGGGATTAAGTATTCCGTTGAACATTTCATAGTAGTTGTCGATGGTTACCAGCTTACCCTGGGAGACGTCACCAAGGTCCGGCCTTGTAGTCAGATAAATGGCTGCTGGGAAGTCAGGTAAAAAGTGATCCGGTAAATCAAAATCCAGATCAAAACGGGTGAGATCCCGCCCTTCCTGCTTTTTGATCTCATCTATATGGGACTTTGGGAAAACCATACCACCTTCAAGATGATTTGGATGGGGAAGTGGCATAAGTCCCTTGGGGAAAAGATCCTTTTTGCAAATTTCTTCAGGGCTCATTGCCGCCAGATTATCCCATGTCATCCCCTTGGGTAGCTTTGCCCGCACACCTTCCTGGACGGGCTTTCCGCGGGACATAGTAACGCCCTTGGCTGGACGATTGCTCAAGTCATAGCGCTCATTGAGTAGATCCATCTGACGCTCCATGACCTCAGGCTTTGCAGCCTTCATGCGATCCATTGTCGTTGCAAAGCTCTCTTTGATAACAACGGGTGAGTAACTACTCCTTACAGATTCCTGTGCGTAGGCTGCGCTCAAGACGATAAACAGAGCAAAGAGTACACCCAACATCGTCCATCGATACTTTCTTGATGCATGTCTCATGTCCTTGTCCTCCCCTTTTTTTGATTTGCTATAGCAATCAGTACTTGCCAGCCTCAGCAACAAAGACGCAACGTCTTAGCCCCACTGGCAAGCCTTTTGCCTTCTGGCTAAAACCATTTATTGCAATAACCTATTTTTTCATAAGCCGGTTAATATTGCAAGCTACTTATGTAAAAAGATTTACATCATCATGTCCTTATCACTCTGTTCAACAGCACGATCAATCTCTGCCTTGAGCTGGGGCGGCAGGCCCGGAATATCCACACTCAAGAACCCCCTTACAATGGTGGCACTTGCTTCATCTTCACTCAGACCGCTGGACATAAGATATAGGATCTCCTCTTGAGCTATCTTGCCCACTGACTTGCTCGGGCATTTTCTATGAATTTTTACTTTCTGATATTGATATTCTTAACCCATAGGCGTTCACAGGTTCAACGTTTAGGGTAAGCACTAAAAAAATAGGAAACTTCGACAGTTAAGGTTTACCAGTATAATTACCGATGATTAGAAGGGGAGATGATGCCCCTAAAACCTAACGATCGATCAAAGATGTGAGCGAATTCTCTCAACACACTTCGAGTTCCAGCTGGCTACTAAGCACGTGGACTCACTCCGTCGAACGACATCAGATCCGATGTTGCTACTACGGATTCACTCTTGTGGAGGTCCTTATGGTCGTAGCCATCATAGCCACCTTAGCAGCCATTGCCATCCCTGTTGGCTCAAGATACATCGACCGGGCACGAATTACCCGGGCAATAGCCGAAATCCATATGCTGGAAAGAGAGATCATAGCTTATTCAATAAATAACAACACCTATCCAAACAGCCTCGCTGATATTGACCAGAGTGGCCTCATGGATCCGTGGGGGAACCCTTATGAGTACCTCAATATTGCTGATCTAAATCCCCCAAGAGGTAAGACGCGGAAAGACCGCTTTTTTGTTCCAGTTAACTCGGACTACGACCTTTTCAGCAGGGGCAAGGACGGAGAAACCAAAAGACCCTTCCAGAACCCAAAGTCCAGAGATGATATCGTCCGGGCCAACGATGGGGAATACGTCGGCCTCGCTGGATATTTCTAACAGGATTTGAGACCATGAAGTTGGATGAATTCTTTCTTCGCAGCAAGGTTGCACGTCGAATCTTCGTGCTCTTTGTCTTGTGTGCCCTTCTTCCTACTCTATCTTTTGCTGTTCTCGCATTCGGCCATGTAACCAGACAGCTAAATGAACAGACTCACCTTAGAATACAACAGGAAAGCAAAAGTATCGGCATGGCCGTTATGGAACGGCTGTTGTTTCTTGAAAGGGAAATGGGGTATATCCAATTTTACTTGAACGGGAGTCTTAACTCCAACGTTCCTCTGACTACGGAAGAGTTCATGAAACGTCTCACAGAGCGCTTTTCGGCTCTCTCATTGATTACGGAGCCCGGCTTGCGTGTGCCCCTCTTTGGACAAATCGAAAATTCGCCCGAACTAGATCCAACTCAAACGAAATGGCTTGAGGCGGGCAAAACTGTCTTATCCGGCAGACACCGGCAAAATGCCCCTCCGCAAGTATTCATGATAAGGTTGGTGGATATCCAGGACCCTCAGGGGGGCATCCTTTTGGGAGAGATCAACACATCCGACCTTTGGGGCGTAGGCGAGACATATACATTGCCGGCCATGACCGAATTCTGTGTCTTAGATGAATCCAACCAGGTGCTTTTCAGTTCCATTCCCCTGCCCGAAAATTTCTCGGAACACATAGTCTCAAAAACAAATGATTCCAAAGATCGCCGATTTGAATGGGAATATGACGGCGAAGAATATCTGGCCAGCTACTGGACAATGTTCTTAAAGCCCCGATACTCCACCTTTAAGTGGACGGTAGTATTAAGCCAATCAAGGGCGGTTGCCCTTGCACCTGTAGCCTATTTCAAGAAAACCTTCTTTTTTGTTGTCCTCTTGTCGGTATGGGTAGTACTTTTCCTCAGCATCGTCCAGATTCGCAGAAATCTTATTCCTCTGGAAAAGCTGAGGGAAGGGACCGTCCGGATAGGAAATAGAGATTTTGACACCAAGGTATCCGTCACCAGCGGAGATGAGTTTGAAGAGCTTGCCGACTCCTTCAATGAGATGTCTAGCCGACTGGGCAGGCAATTCAGTGCTCTGAAGGCCATAGCCGAAATTGACCAGGCTATACTTGGAATCTTAGACACAGACAAAATTGTCAACACTATCCTAACTAGAATGGGAGATGTGGTTCCCTGTCAAGCTATTAGTGTGAGTCTCTTGGATCTGATCGGTACCGGCACCGTGCGCACATATACCAGAAAAGCGAAGGCTGGAAGCAGGAGATCCCTGAAGTTGCCGAGGCTTGAGCCGGATGAGGTACAAACCCTGAACAAAAATCCACATCACCTGTTCATTGATGTCCACCAGGCTATCCCGTCTTATCTCAAACCATTGGTTGAGGACGGGTTAAAATCATTCTTGGTGCTGCCTATCTTTCTCAAGGAGAAACTGGCCGGGATCATCTCCCTCGGATTTCCACACGAACATAACAAAAGTGAGGAAGATGTAACCCAAGCCCGACGATTAGCTGATCAGACAAACGTAGCCTTGTCAAATGTCCAGCTGGTTGACGATTTGGCTAGACTCAACTGGGGGACATTAACCGCCCTCGCCCGGACCGTTGACGCAAAATCACCCTGGACAGCTGGTCACTCTGAACGGGTAACAGACCTCGCTTTGAAGATAGGACAGGTCATGGGACTTGAAAAAAAAGATCTAGGTGTATTGAGGAGGGCGGGACTCCTTCACGACATCGGCAAGATAGGCATTCCTGCTGCCATTTTAGACAAGAAAGGAAAACTGACCGACGAAGAGTACCGAATTGTGAAGAACCATCCTTCTATGGGGGCACGCATTTTGGAACCTATCTCTGCATACGCACAGGTTATACCTATGGTGGAACAACATCATGAGAAATTTGACGGCACCGGTTATCCCAACGGAATCTCTGGGGAAGCTATCTGCCTGGGGGGTCGAATCCTGGCTGTAGCCGACGTCTTTGATGCCCTGACTTCTGACAGACCATATCGACCTGGATGGGAATGGGATCGGACTCATAAGTTCATCAGAAAAGAAGCTGGGCGTCATTTTGATCCCAAGGTGGTTGAAGCGTTTTTTGAGGTCATGGCCAGAACGGATTGAATTATTCGTAGAAAATGAAGAGAAAATGAAAAGTAAAATGAAACTCAAGTGGATTTTCATAGCCGCAGTTATCCTTACAGCAGTATTAGTACTGCGCCCTAAAGACGATAAGTTTCTTCCAGACGATTTGGTGGGTCGTTGGACTACTTCAGCACCGGAGTATACCGACCGCTTTCTTGAACTCAGTGAGGTTTCGGTCATTTTTGGGACTGGTAAAGACAACATTGATGTGAATTTTATTTCATCAGTGGATAAACGAGTTGAAGGTGGCAGCATTATATATACTATCCAATATCATGATCTAAACGATATGGACGGCCAAGTCTCTTTTTATTGGGATCCCACTGAGGAAGTGATCAGACTGAAGAACCAGAAACGAATAATTTGGGAAAAAGTGGAGGAGCCGTTCTGACTCTTCTGATTGTCACTGCCAGCCCCTGCTTTTCTTCCGTGAGGAGGTCAAATGAATTTTCTAGCAGGCGGAATATTGTAATTATGATGAACACCTAAGGGAGGTGTCAAAATGAAGACAAAATATAAGCGAAGGAAGTATTTCGTTCATCCTGCGAGCCAAGGCACCTATATCGCTTTTAGCATTATACCTGCATTATTGACGAGCCTTTTCTGCACCTTTTTTTTCATCCACAGTGGAGAGCTTGTTCTGAGGACGGCCCAAGAAAAACCTCTTGTGCCGTTTTACGCCATCAGGCAAACAATCTTGACTTTAGAAAAGGAGGGTTACACTAAAGGGACAGAGGCAAAGGTAAGTAAGCTAAAAGCCGAGCTGGCTACACTCAAAAACACTTTAGAAGCCTCATATTATGAAACGCTCACCCAGTGGAACAAAATAAGACAAAAAATCATTCTCATACTATTCCTGTTACTAGTTCTAGTTGGGAGCATCGCACTCTTATATTCTCACAGAATAGCCGGTCCTCTTTTTAGAATAAACAAATGTATAAACATACTCTCTGAAGGTAAAGATACAGGGCCCATTAGTCTCCGCAAACGCGATCATTTTAAAGAGTTGGCAGTATCTTTAGAAAAACTGAGAATGAATCTAAAAGACAAAGGCTTGTTGGAATCGGAGACAACAAGGTCACATCCTGAGGACAGATGATAGGAAATCGCTACCTTGCCCCACCAAAGGTCCTTGACCCAGAACAGGAAAGCGCTTTCCAAAAGGAACAGATTTACATCATCATGTCCTTATCACTCTGCTCAACAGCACGATCAATCTCTGCCTTGAGCTGAGTCGGCAGGCCCGGAATATCCACACTCAAGAAACCCCTTACAATGGTGGCACTTGCTTCATCTTCACTCAGTCCACGGGACATAAGATACAGGATCTCCTCTTGAGCTATCTTTCCTACTGCTGCCTCGTGAGACATCTCCACCCCGTCTATCATGCCCTCCAACTCGGGTATGGCGTGAATCGATCCGCCATTAAGGATGAGACCCTGGCACTCCAGATGGGCCTTCACCCCAGGCACTTCACCTATCAGGTCCCCGCGGGCAATAATGTCCCCGCCGTTGGTAATGGCACGGGAAACAAGCTCGGCCCGCGTATCCGGCTCTTTTAAGTAAATGCGGCCACCCACGTCCATTTGAGAGCCTGGGCTTCCGACAAGTAGGTTGTAAAAGCGAGCAACAGCCCCTTTCCCAGCCAAGTGTGTAGTGGGATACATCTGGAGAGATTTCACTGGTTTCATACAGATGTAATTATTAAGAAAGAGACCGCCCTCCTCTACAATTCCCGCTGATCTGGCTCGTACCATCATCTCTTCAGCCCAGTAATGAATCATGGTGAAGCTGAGCTTTGCATTTTTCTTGACATAAAACTCAGAGACCCCGACATGGAGTCCCCCTTGCAAATGGGCAGCAGTAGCACAACCTGTAATGATATGAAGCTCGGATCCTTCTTCAGCAATTATGATGTTATGGACGTTCTGGCTCAGACCTTCCTTTTCCATATACATGCATGCCTGTACAGGATAGACGACCTTGCTGCCAGGAAGGGCCCTGATGACATAGCCGTTATGTAAGTCAAGCTGGGCTCGCGCTGTGTACTTGTCAGCGTCCACATCCACCAGCTTCCAGTAGTAATCCCTGACCCAGTCATATTGTTTAAGCGCTTCTGTTATTGGTATCACTTCCAGCCCTTCCTGCATGGAATGGGCATGTATCACCGAAGTATCTTTCTGTACGTAGGTGCCGGACCTCTCGGTTTCCCCGGCATCTACCCCAGCCAGGATCATCCGCTCCTTATCGGCTTCAGATAAGGCATCCAGATCCTCCATATAGCCATGGGGAACAGATTCCGATCCGTATTCATCAAGGTCTATGTCCGGCCCGAGTTTTGCTGTCTTATACCTGGCACGCAGGGCCTTTTTATCTAAGCTGCGCATCTTACACACTCCTTATATCCGACCTTGCTGATACACTTGAAGATTTCCCGGGGATGAGTCGTGCAGGTCAATACACCCTCGAAGAGTACCTGTCCTTTGTCCGCAGTTACGTAGTCCAGTATGAACCCGGTATGCGTAATAATCAGGCCCATCTTTGTTCTTTCTTTGTGCCGCTCCTTCTGTGTCTTTTCTATGTCCACCTTGAAGTCCCGTTGAAGCAGTTCACTGATTGTGTTTCCTATGAGTGAAATATTTTCCAAATCCACACCAGACTCAGGTTCATCAAAAAGAAATAAATCCGCATCCTGGGCCATCAACTGCAAAAGCTCCGAGCGTTTGATCTCACCGCCAGAGAAGCCTTCGTTGACGTCACGCTTCAAAAATTCAGAAAAATTCACCTTTTTCGCCAAGGCCTCCACGTCAACCTCTTCTTTTGCGCAGATTTCAATCATTTGTCTGGTCTTCACCCCATGAATGGTGGGCGGCCGCTGGTAAGACATCCCGATGCCAAGCCGCGCTCGCTCATCAACAGACATATGGGTGATATCTTCTTCCTTAAAAAGAATTTTTCCGCCAGTGACTCTGTACTGTGGGTAGCCCATAATGGTCATTAGTAAAGACGTCTTACCAGACCCGTTCGGACCAAACAGAATGTGGGTTTCACCCGGAAGAATTTCCAGGTCGATGTGTTTCAGGATCTCCTTGTCGCCGAGCTTAACCTGCAAGTCCTCGATTTGTAGCATTTTTTCTCTCCTGGTTGAGCTGCGGGAGGCAAATTAAGGGTTGCGGGTTACTAGTTTAGAATGTCTACAACCTTTATATCCGGCCCTCTTTCTCGCCCCCATGGGAGGATATTTATTTTTGCAACCAGTCCTCGATCTCTGCTCCCTGGTATTCCTCCTGTTGGACTGTTAGGTCCAGGTTGATGACAAGCCCTGAGTGCTTCTTGACCTCGCTGTTTTCCCTGAACTTCAGGTGGCGCTCCCTGGCTGTGCGGACATCTTCCAATGCCCTTTTCAAGGCCTGCCCAATAGCATTGCTCCTGTCTATCTCGCCAGGCCTGAATTTTGGGGCAATACCATCTTCTGCAATATCTTCAGCAAAGTGCGCAAGATGTTTCATCTTTTCCATGGCCTGATCCATGATCTCCCAGCCCATAATTTCATCCTTTTGGAAAAGCCAGGAAGTGCGGATATGTTGGAGCATCTCCGTATACTTGCTTGTGACCTCTGCCTGCAACCTGTCCAACAGTTCCTCGGGCAATTCACTCTCTCCCCCAGGAAGGCCCGCTGCCTCCTCAGGGCTCAATTTGTCCAGTTTCCTTTGAAATTTTCTGGCGTGGATGGCCGATTCCCATGCCTCTCTCTCAAGTACCCGCCTGATATGGGGATCATCCACCTTTCCCGCTTCTCCGCCATAATGGGGGATTAACTTCTCCTCATACTCAATATAAGACCTAAGTATTGTTGCCCGACTGGTTGGATCGTAGGGATAGGGGGCCGGTGTAAAATTGGGCTCGCCTCCCAATTTGCCTATTATCATCCCCAGCCAATGAAAATGCCACATCTCCTCCCTGGAGATAGAAACCAGGCTCGCGCCCAGAGGCGTATCTTCTCCTTCCATATAGCCGTGAACTAGATAGCGTATGATGGCGGCATGCTCATCGGCAAGATCCCTGTTTAACCTGTCAATTAAAGCCTTTTTCTCCATGGGTAATTTCTCCTTACGGTTTTGTTCTGCCTTTATCAATCAACCTTACAAAATGCTTGCGATTTGGCACCGCACACAGGGCACCTATTTGGTGGCTCATTTTCGCAAGTGTAGCCGCATACTGCACACACGTGGCAATCCGTTTCTTCAAGTGCCGCCATGTTATCCAAAGCTTTCTGGTAGAGGCCCGCATGGACCTTTTCAACCTGGTTGGCATACGAAAACGTTAGGACTGCTGCCTTGTTGCCCTCTTCCTTAGCTATATCGATCATGGCCGGATACATATTGGTAAACTCGTGGGTCTCTCCCTCAATGGCCTCCTTGAGGTTTTCGGCCGTACTTTTTACCTGGCCGAGGACGCGCAGGTGAGCAAGGGCATGAACGGTCTCTGCCTCAGCCACCGCCCTGAAGAGTTTGGCCACCTGGGGATAACCCTCTTTTTTTGCCCGCTTAGCAAAGGCAAGGTATCTCCGATTCGCCTGGGACTCCCCGGCAAAAGCTTCCAGTAAATTTTGTTCAGTCTTAGTCATATCATTCCCCTTTCTCAATTTGCTAATGAAAAAGAATATCCGTTTTTCGGTCAACCCTGAATCTATTAACCCGTGAACGGTTACCCTAACCCTTTGTCTCGCATGTAGATATTCTGAAAACTTTATATAGTCCGCACCAGCCAATGGCGGCTGTAAAAATTGGCAATAAGCCAATAGCTCCCCACCAACTTTTCATATAGACGCCAACTGCAATAATAACAAGTCCCATGAACACTCTGATAGTCCTGTCAATTCTACCCATATTGCATTTCATATATGCCACCTCCTTAGCCCGAGTCCAGAAAAGGAATGGATGTAGCAGCTGACGTAACTGCAAGCACACTGGAGACATTGTGCCCTGACCATTTATTTTCTCTTAGACTTTTTTCTCCCCTTTGGATATATGAGGCCACTCAACGCCGTTTTGCTCCTCGACGAAATAACAGAAACGATCCCATTCAAATTCGCGCTGGGAGATGGGGCATCGAAGTTTGACCTTTCGTTCGCTAACGCCTATCACTTCCCAGTCGCCTCGGCGCGAACCGTCCTCAATGTGTATCTTTTGCCCAACCCTAAAAGTGTATGGCCGAAAAATAATAATCTTGTGCTTCATATCTAATGGCCGTAGAGTTCTTTTTCCAACCATGCCTTGATTTCGTCGCTTATGGCGTAGACACCCTTGATGCCACCAACCGATTCCAGAAAGTGATCCCTCAACTCGTCCGGCATATCGATTGTAGCCAGCTCAACAGCCTCTTCTGAGTTGCGCCGGATGAAAAAAATCTTCGGGGGATCCTCCCAGGTGTTTACTACAAAATAATGAGATACGTCGTCTTTTGATTTTATCAGGCTTTTGCCGTGAGTCCAGCCATTTCCCCATTCCAGGTACAAGGTAACCGCCTCTTCAGGTGTCATATCTCAATCGATCACGCTGATGATTTCCTTGTTTTTTCTAACTTCATCTAATCCCATCATGGCAGTTTCCCTCCTTTTGGCATTTGACGAAATCAATCGTTCTCTTAATGGCTTTATCACATGGCTTCACTCTCAAATTCCCTCGAAGGAAATCTTTCTTTTAAACATTTGTAATCTTGAATCCTCAAGATCTGTGCCAAGATCGAATTCTGCAAAGGAAACACTCTGAAACCGTTTTGATATCAGTTAATTGCAAATAGTTAAGTTATCCGCTACGCCAGCCTGATGACCTCATGAGGGATTTATATGATACAATAGTGTCTCAATTAAGGAGGAATAAGTTAATGTATTGGTATTACAACAAATGTATCAAGCTACGTTAAGGTAAAAGCCATGAGTGATGAAGCAGAAAAATTTTGACAGGGAGCGCTCCCTGCAAAAACACTAGACAGAAGGCAAACCAAATCATATAATTATCTAAGCCCGTTAAGCCATGTCCCAAAATACCTAGCTAGAGCCTGCTACAGGAAATAGGTATATTTGGGAAACGTCAGAGTGTCTCATATTTCGTCTTGATACATAATTGTATCATGAGACACGCTGTGAAACGAATGGAAAATAATATCCGTCGGATTTCTGTATCTAATCTTATATCATGACTAAGTTATATTTATTTTTTATCTGGGTTAAGGAAAAAGGGCGAATGTCAAAAGCGTTATTTGCTGAGGTATGTTCTATGTTTATACATAGAAGTGCTTAACCACAAGGAGGGCGCCGTGTCTGGATTGAGTCTATGGACTAACAAGGAGATCAGTAAGCTAAAACGCGACATAGACTGTCTTTACGACAGGATGTGTCGCGATTTCGGTATAACTCAATTAATGGATTCGCTCAGAGAAGGACCCTTGGTGAATATTACTGAGACAAAGGATAGCTTTGTGGTCAGGGCCGATCTTCCGGACCTGGATCCTGATGATTTGAATGTCTCTGTCACTGATGATCTGTTGATTATTAAGGGAGAAACAAGAAAGCAAATATCCTACGAAACAGATGGCATTAAGCAAATTGAGTCTTTCTCGAGTAGGGTCAGGCTACCTTCTAAAGTTAAGATTAAAAATGTCCGTGCAAGCTACAGAAAAGGAGTTTTGGAGATCGTTTTGCCTAAATACAGAGCCTCCGCTTCTCTGCCAGTGAAAATCCTTAAAAAATAGGGCAAGGGAGTTTTTGAGAGGAACACAGACTTTCAGGAGAATATAAATGGCTAAGAAAAAAATTTCTGAAGTCTCTTTGGAAGATCTCAGATGGAGCATTGACCCAGGCATTCTGGCATTTGAGACGACCGAGGACCTGAAACCACTTAAAGGAATTATTGGCCAGAAAAGGGGTGTTGAGGCCCTGCTATTTGGTATGGGAATGGATATGCCTGGTTACAATATATTTGTCACCGGGCAACCGCGCTCAGGCAGAATGGCAGCGGTAAAAAAGGTCCTTAAAGAGATCTCTCAAAAGAAGAAAGTGCCTGATGATCTGTGCTATGTAAATAATTTCAAAAATTCTGAGGTGCCCATACTACTCAGCCAAAAGCCCGGCCTGGGCAAGGATCTCAGAAAGGATGTGCACGGGCTGGTGAAGACCTTAAAGACGGAAGTGCCCAGGCTTTTCGAAAGCCAGGATTATATCAGTCGCAAAAAAGAGATTATGGAGACCTATGAAAAAAAGACCAGGGATTTTTTCATGGGCCTGGAAAAAAAGGGGAAAGAAGCAGGATTTACCCTTGTCAATCTCCAGTCCGGCCAACAGACAAGGCCTGAGCTTATGCCTATCGTTGACGGACAGCCCATGCCCATTCTTGAACTTGAGCAAAAGGTAGACCAGGGGAGATTCCCCAGGAAAGAATTTGAAGAGATCAGAAAAAAATATGACGAACTGAGGCAGGAGATCGACCACATATTCCTTGAGGTCAGGGGACTGCAAAAAGAGGTTGAGGAAAAGGGAAGGAAGATTGACAGACTGATGTTCAAGGACCTGGTGTCCAAGCAAATCGCCTCCTTTACTGAAAAGTATAAGGATAAATCCGTACAGCAGTATCTTCAGGCCATGATCGAAGATATGTCCGAGAATCTGCATCTTTTTCTGGCCCAGGATCAGCAAAAAAAGCCGGGCATACCCATGTTTCCTACAGGCGATCCCTTCGCATCTTACGAAATCAATTTAATGGTGGATAATTCCGAACAAAAAGGACCTCCGGTCATTATCGAATCCTATCCCACGTATCGCAATTTGTTCGGGAGTATCGAACGTATGGTGGACAGCAGTGGCATGTTGAGGACGGATTTCAGTAAGATCAAGGCCGGTTCTTTTATCAAGGCCAGCGGAGGATATTTAGTGTTCAATCTCATGGACGCTATAATGGAGCCTGGAGTTTGGCCTGCGCTTAAGCGAGCACTAAAGACCAAAAAAATGGAAATCCAGACCTATGATCCCTTTTACCTCTTTACAACCTCAGGCTTAAAACCCGAGCCCATTGAGTTGGACATCAAAGTAATCCTTTTGGCAGAGCCCTATCTGTATCAATTGCTCCAGGCCTATGATCATGATCTCAAAGAAATCTTCAAGGTCAGGGCTGATTTTGAAACAATCATGGACAGGACAGATGATACGATCCGCAAATTTGCCGAATTTGTCAAGATGAAGACTGATAATGAAAAACTCAAACCCTTTGACAAGACAGCAGTAGCTGCTTTGATAGAGGAGTCCGTGCGTATGTCAGGCTGGCAGGAGAAGATCTCCACCAGCTTCCCTCAGATTGCAGATCTTATCCGGGAGGCCGACTATTGGGCGGCCCAAGATGGTCAGGCTAAAATCCAGGACAAACACGTGGATAAAGCCATAGAGACCAGAGTTTATCGTTCTAACATGATTGAAGGACGCCTGCAGGAGATGATTGATCGAGGCACCCTCATGATTGACGTGGAGGGCGAGGTCGTTGGTCAAATCAACGGCCTGGCTGTTTATGACCTTGGCGACTATATGTTCGGAAAGCCGTCCAGGATTACTGCATCCACTTCCATGGGCCGGGAAGGTATAATTAATATTGAGCGCGAAGCAGACATGTCCGGCAACATCCACAATAAGGGCATCTTGGTCTTGGGCGGATATATTCGAAAAAAATATGCCCAGGATAAGCCCCTATCTGTGAGCGCAAGTATTGCCTTTGAACAGTCTTACAGCGGAGTGGAAGGAGATAGCGCTTCGTCCACGGAGATCTATGCGTTACTCTCCAGTTTATCCGGTGTTCCCATACGGCAGTATATTGCAGTGACAGGCTCTGTTAATCAGAACGGCGAGGTCCAGGCTATCGGCGGAGTCAACCAGAAGATCGAAGGCTTTTACCACTGCTGTCTGGCAACCAAACTCACTGGGAAACAGGGAGTGATAATTCCGGAGAGCAATGTCAAGGACCTTATGCTGCGAAAAGATGTGCTCCAGGCCGTAAAAGAAGGGAAGTTCCGCATCTATGCTGTCAGGACCATTGATCAGGGAATCGAGATCTTGACCGGAAAGAAGGCCGGAACAAGAAATGCTGACGGAACTTATCCCAGGGGAACCATCAATGCCCTTGTGGATGCTAAATTGAAAAAATTTGCCGAAGGATTAAAGGCTTTTGGCAATGAGGACAAAAAGAAAAAGAAAGGGAGGACCACCAAATCCAAGAAGAAAGATTAAAAAAGCGGGTGTAAGCTCACTTTATTCTTCTTGAAGAAGGCGTTGATCCGACCGAAATTTTGCCAAACGAATACTTCGGTTTGCCGTTCTGTGGCGCAAACGCAGCCAAGGTACAAACAGCGATAAGGGAAACCGCTGGATAGAGAAAATACTCTCTCAGGCAAACATGCCGTTTACAGAACCAATCAACTTTTACCGTGTAGACGCGATGACGTATTATTCTTAAAAAGCAGGAACCTGACCTGACATGGATCAGACAGGCCGCAAATTAACACCCCTGTGATTGGTTACCAAAATTCTTGTTGCAAACACATGTATATGATAGTAAAAGATTTTTATTGGTTAATTAGTTTAGCTGAAAGGAGAGGCTATGGCTCATTGGACAGTTGAGATGGTTTTGAATAGGGCACTTTTAATGGAAAAGCAGTCCCACGATCTTTACATTTGGGCTAGAGATAGGATGTCAAATACTGAAGCAAAAATATTCCTGAACGAGCTGGCAGAAGAGGAACTTAAGCATAAAGAAAAGATATCTGATGCCTTAAAAAATAGGGAGAGGATCTCAGATATAGGCTCGGATGTAGAGGAGATAGAGGATCTCAAAATAATTGACTGGTTAAAAGATACGACGCTTTCTGAAGATGTCACTTACCAAGAGATCCTAGTATTTGCAGGCAAAAAGGAAAAGGAGACCTATAAATATTATATGAATCTTTCAGATAGATTTGGAGGAAGCGATATTGGCAAGCTATTCTCGAGACTCGCCGAAGAAGAAATGAAACACAAAAGCAGAATCGAAAGGGAGTATGAAAAATACATACTTGAAGAAATGTGAGATTTCTCATCCAGAAGCTCATGAACTGGCGCTACAGCGGATTCAGCGTTTATGCAGGGAACCGCATCGGCTGAGATGACAAGGCCGATAATGAGTGCGCGGTTGTTCCAAATCAAGATGATCCCCAGCACTACTTTGGTATAGTGCTCCTGAAATAAGAAAAAGCAGTGCGCACCGGTTGGCGCTATTTACTTTTCTATATCAAGTATATCTTGAGCCCACGAAAAAGCTGCCGCAACCGCAGGAAATCCTGTAGTACTGATAAGCAGAACGAGGGTATGGCAAATCTCCTCCGGTGTTGCGCCGGTTTGCAGTGATCTACGAACATGCGAATGAACCCCTCCTTCTGATCGGAGAGCTACACAAGCGGCAAGCTGAACCAGATGGGTAGTTTTTTTATCTAGGGGTCCTGCCTTACGGGTTTGCACTCCAGCTGATTCGTATGCACTCATTAACTGTGGGTACTTGTCCTTCAATCTCAAAAAATTTTGCGGATAATCGATTTCCACTGGCACTTCTCCTTACAAGATGTTTTCCTTGTCACCTGCCAGACCATATTTATGTAGTAATCGCATTGCATACTCGTTTCACTTTTAATGGAAAAGTGATAAACCCCCATCTTCCCCTTTGAAAAACTGCACACACTATGAGACTTGGCATAATTTCCGATATTCACGGAAACCTTGAGGCATTAAAGCAGGTTTTGGCAGATATTGATCAGTCTGAGCTAAACGGGGTAGCATGTCTGGGAGACAATATTGGCTATGGCCCTGAGCCAGAGGAGGTTGTCAAGCTGATTCGCAAGCGAAATATTCCGTCTATCATGGGGAACCACGAACTGGTCGTCGTGGATCCAAGGTGTTTGGTTGAGATGAATCCAATGGCCAGAAAATCCTGCGCCTTGACTCTTGATCTCCTTTCCCAGGACACTATTGATTATATCCATGGTTTAAGACCCTCCATGATCTTTCATGGGGCCTTACTTGTACACGGCTGTCCCCCTGACTCTATTACTACTTATCTGTTTGAGCTTTCCAATGTGCAACTAAGTCAACTCTTCCCGGCAATGCAAGAAAAAATATGCTTTGTGGGACACACCCACGATCTGGAAATCATCAGCTTTGATAGAGGCAAAGTCACACGAGCCCCTTTACGAGAAGGTCCTACCCGCCTTCAAACAGGGCAAAAATATATCATCAATGTGGGAAGTGTGGGGCAGCCCAGGGATGGAAATAACAATGCAAAATATGTTATTTGGGATACCTGTTCTCAAAGGATTGAGGTTAGGTTTGTTCCTTACGACATTGTTGTAACAGCAAACAAGATCCTGAAACTTGGCTTTCCGGATTTTAATGCGACGCGTCTCTGGTAGGTTCTTTTCGGAGGATTTTGATATGAAGAAAATCGGCAAGTATGAAGTTTGTGGTCTCCTCGGTAAAGGTGGCATGGGTACCGTCTATAAAGTGCGTATGCCAGTGGTGGGCAAGGTTGTAGCGTTGAAGTTTTTTCGGCCACATCCCAATTTGGTTACCCTTCTCGGTGAAGAGGAAACCAAAAGGTACTTTGTCACGGAAGCTATTACTATGGCAGGGCTGCGACATCCCAACATTATAGCTATATGGGACTTTAATGATTCCGAAGACCTCACCTTCTTTGTTATGGAATACTTTTGCAATAACCTGGGTCTCATTATCGGCGAGACCTACCGTGTGGAAGAGCCTTCTCGTATAGTGAGTGTTGACAAGGCTATCGACTATACCCGCCAAATCCTTGTGGGCCTGTCTCGCCTTCACCAAGCAGGGATCATTCATCGGGACATTAAGCCTTATAACATCCTGGTTACCGACCAGGACACCGTCAAGATTGCTGATTTTGGTCTGTCCAAACTTCGGGGTGAGAACTTTGGTGGACCCAGCAACCTGATGGTAGGCTCACCTTATTATGCGGCGCCTGAGCAGGAAAAAGATCCAAACCGAGTGGATGCCCGTGCAGATCTCTACCCTGTGGGCTTAATGTTGTACCGCATGCTAGCCGGTGAACTGCCTATTGATTCCGTCAAGAAGCTTGAGCAATGCAATCCAGACCTCGATGCAGATTGGGATACCTTTATACTGAAGTCTATCTCCCAGGACAAAAAAAATCGCTTTGCCAGTGCCAAAGAAATGCTAGAGGCCCTTGATGATCTACAAATTGCCTGGGAAAAGAAAAAAGAGAAAGTGTGCAGGATGGCAACAACCGGTTTGTCAAAAAATGCACTGCCCGTAGATTACAGGCAAGCACTCCGTAGTGAAAGCATAAAGGTAAGACCCGGCCATGCACGGGAGGCGTTTGACACAGACGCCCGGTGGCGTCCGATGCATTACATCACCAATGATTTTCAGGTCAACGTAGACGGTACTGTAAGCGACAAAGCGACTGGATTGATCTGGCAGAAGGCTGGTTTGGATTATCACGTCACTTGGCATGAGGCTAATGGCTACATTCAAGAGTTGAACAGAAAGCATTTTGCTGGGCGTACCGACTGGAGGTTGCCCACAGTAAATGAACTCATGTCACTACTCACCGAAGTTCCTCGAGCACGGGATCTTTGTATTGAGCCCATATTTGACCAGAATATGAGATGGCTCTGGAGTTCAGATCGATGTTCATTTATATCAGCCTGGTATATCAGTGTGAATATGGGCTATATCTCCTGGCAGGATTTCAGTTGCTACTATTTCGTCAGGGCCGTTTCGTCTCATCCATAGTCTACTTAATTAGATCTAAAATGATGCGAGGGCGGTATTCTGCTCAGGTTCCCAGATAGGGGAACGCAAACTTGATGGATTCTTTCTCTTTATCTTTTTTTACCTTGACATAGAGTTCAAGTTGGTCGTTTTTGAGGCCAAGAATAAGAGGACATTCTCCCTTATCCTCTTCCAGGTGTGTGATGGCCCGGGTGATAGCTATAATTTTATCAACGAGATCCTGTGAAGGTACTGGAAGTTCAATTTTCTGCTCCTTTGCCTTTATGGTAATTTTTGTGGAATCTTTACTCTTTTTGAAAGAAAGCTTTTTGGCTTCTACCGTCACCGTATTCATAATGGCAAGGGCTAGATACTTGAATGCATCCTCCTCAACATCGGCGCTTTTGCGAGATGCCATGGCTGACAATTGCTTCCGGAAATTCGTCTCTAAATAACAATCGCACATCTCTTGAAGTTTGAGATGGTAGTTTCGAGATAGTTTCTCCATTTCTATTTTCCTCTCTTCAAGTTTGAGCTGATAGGAAATTGTTTTTTAGAGCGATTCAAAAAATGGGGTCTTCAATGGCCTTACTTGATTAAAAGGCTACCCTGCACAGGCCCCAAATGTCAAGAGGCGTCAAAAAGCGGTAATCTCAGAACGTCCCGAATCCATTTCACCATCTATGAAGGTCGATTCGCGCTGAATTCCTTAAGGAGAGTATGTCCTTTGACCAACGCTTCGGCTAGGTCGGTGATGTGCCCTTTTGAGACTATATCGGGGACAAGGACGTGGCTGCTGGCTACCTCGGCCGTGGCCGGGCCTACGGCGGCAATAGTTACTCCCTTTAGGGACTCCTGAAGGTCAAGGCCCAGTTCATCCGTTGCCTTAACTAGAAACCGAACCGCGCTGGGATTGGCCTCAGGCCTGGCTGGAGTAACCAGGATGCGCTTCCCGACTAGGGGTTTATTCATCCCTGGATATCTCGCTTTCTATATACTTTAATAAATTTTTAGCCCTTTTTGCGTCCAGAAAAAACTTTTTCTCTTCTCTTTCTTCAGAAATTCGGTTAATTCTTTACGTATTTTAAGAAGATTCTTTCTTCTGTTTTCCTGATTCATGGGCTTGTTGCCTTTATGGTGAAATTCACGCTGTCCTCCGCTGTCCTTTTGCTCTGTTTGAGTGCCACCTAGAGGAGCATCACCTAAAAGCCCTCAGGATCATCAACTATCTTGCCCTTGCATTTCAGCATGGCCAGAATCCTGGACCGGAAAATTTTCTCAAGATGCTTCATCTCGCACCTTGGAAACGCATAAAATATTTCACAAGAACATTTTTATCATCAGGGCTGAGGAAATCAGGGTCTCCCATATTTTTGATTATCCGTTCGACTGTAAAGCGCCATTCTGTTTCCGCTTTTGAAGCAGTGATGACACGTTCCAAATCATGACATAATGTACATTTTTTCTGAAGCAGAGTTTTCCCGATTTCCTGCGCTACTTCATCTGCCTCATCCTTCTTTCGACGCTCTTGCTGATTGACCAGAAAATTAATAATCTGCTTAATTTCATACGGACGAATGTTGGGTGCATCGATCTTTGCCATGTGATTAACCGTTTTTGACCATCCGGTTTTAGTTTTGAATGATCGAAACACCCGCTCCAATGTGTGGCATTTTCCACATCGTTTGAAAACAAAATGGCGTCCGGTTATAATACTCCCCAAAATCTGGACCACCAATTAAGATAGAATTTTTACCTCTCCACCAAGGAGAAAACGGATGTCAGTAATACGAAAGAGACATACCCAACAGATCAAAATGAAGGTGGC
>Ga0075115_10000420_pt1 | contig 20753 bp, 27 predicted proteins | sample AntAceMetag02UKH_FD_69785 | JGI IMG/M metagenome (GOLD analysis project Ga0075115, IMG submission 69785) | Saline lake microbial communities from Ace Lake, Antarctica - Antarctic Ace Lake Metagenome 02UKH | ecosystem: Environmental > Aquatic > Non-marine Saline and Alkaline > Saline | place... | reverse complement strand
GACCCGGCAAGGTCCAACCATGATGATCTTTTCAGGTCTGCTGTTTCGCGGCGGAATGGGGTAGTCGGAATCGATTGTGAGCGAGATGGTAAATTTAAAATGACCGGCACACCCTCCCTGTGTCCAGCCACAGTCCTATAACGCATTTCAAGTTAATAAATGTAGTCCCGCCAAAATGACTACAGGTCAGTGGGGACAATCCTTCCGCCATCCGTTATTTCCCTGTACCAATTAGGGTATCTATCAGATGGGTAATACGAATCGATCAGGAATAACCGGAATATCCTGTTGATCATGTAAGTCTTGTTTCAAAACACGCTTCTGCCGAAAAGCTTAAATAGTTCCTTTCCCTTCCTACTCCGTAACCAAATTCATGAACAAGCTGGTCTTGTTCGCTAAATCGTGAAGCCAATCTTCACGTGACGCTGACATGGATGATGCCGCATCCAGAGCGTTTTTATTTTTAAGAACGGCAAATCTTCACCAGAGCGCGAGCTCCTGTGAAATCAATACGGAAAGGAGGTGTTTCCATGGTGTTCCGCTTATGCGGAAACAGTTATGAACGCATCGTTCGGGTTTGTGGATTAAGAGAAATGTTTTCAAGGAAAGGAAATGGAATATGAACAGATTCATTGGAGTCGGAAGTCTGCCAAGAAATGCAATCTTGAATGGAAATGAAAAGAAGGTTCTGCGATTCACTCTGGCCACATGTTATGGCCAGGACAAGAAGACCAAGAGGGATCGCTGGGCCTATGTGCCCTGTGTCATTTTCAGACCTTCTGAGAATACGCAGAAGCTGTTGATGGAAAATAGCAAAGGCTTGCTGATCGGGCTGGAAGGTCGGGTCAACACCTCGAAATTCGAGTCGAAAGGCATAACGAAGTACAGCACGGAAGTCATTGCTGATGAAAGGAGCCTCCGTATTCTGCAAGCGGTTATCGGTTCAGAAACGGCGAACGGAAAGGCACAGTGACCCATGAACTATGTCACTGCTCTTGTGCAACTGCCGTTGGTCAAGGAAACAAGAAAAGAAAGGATACGGTCGCCGGAGGACGTTGCCCGGGTGTGTGCTGATATCGGCGAATTAGCGCAGGAAACATTCCATGTGCTGATACTCAACGCCAAAAACAACCTGGCCAACAGACATATGGTGACCATTGGGCTTGCGGATGCTTCGCTGGTTCATCCCAGGGAAGTTTTCCGTCCGGCCATTGCGGAAAACGCGACGGCGATTGTGCTGACGCATAATCACCCGTCGGGCGATCCGACACCCAGCGCAGAAGATATCAAGATCACTAAGCAGTTGATCGAGGCCGGCAGGATTCTGAACATCACGGTTCAGGATCATGTCATCATCGGCAAAGCGGCGGAGTCATCAAAAGGATTCTTCAGCATGAGAGAATCAGGACTCTGCGATTTCGCTCGGGAATAAACAGAAGCCCGCCTACGCTCTTAACGAGCTGCGGCGAGGTCTTCACTACGCTACGAGAGGTGATATATGTATTCGCCAAAGATATCCGAGGACCTTGTTCACGTCTTATATTTCGTGGCTAAGGATCGAAAATTGCCTATGACCAGGCTCGTGGACAACATTATCCGCGGTGCCCTCGCCTCGAATAGCATGCCTCAAGGGAAGTTGGTTTCAACTCAATCTGAAACCGGCCTTCCTCAATCAGAACCGTGCAATGCGGTTGCCTGAATCCCGCCGCCTTTCCCATCACCGGAACTGAAAGCCGTAGAAGACCGTTTTAGGGCCATTGTGCTCTGAAACGGTCAAGAACCGGCTGTCGATGCATCGGGTTAAGACGCGGAAATAAGGCCTGAAACAAGCCGGAAACAAACGATTCCGGTCTATTCCGACCGGAACAAAGGTCGAAGGGGCGGTTTGCTCGGTAAAACGGGCGACCGCCCTTTCTTTTTTAGAAAGGACATTGTTATGCAAGTCAAGACCATGAGTCTTGAAACGAATCCATCGGAACCGGTTTGTTCGGGCTGGATTTATGCCTACGGGCTGTATCAACCCCGCTGGCAGATCGCCAAACACCTGAACTCGGATTGGAGCCAGGCGGTCATTATGGCAAAACAGAAATCCGAGGCTGTCATTGAGGGGTTCGGGCGCATTATTGCCAGGCACCTTGAGACAGTCCTGCTGGAGGATGAGGAATATGTCATCACACATGTGCCTGCCGAGGAAAGCCATCAGTTGTATTTGTTCCTCGACATTGGCCGTTGCGCAACGGAAGTGCTGGCCGCGTCGATTTACACGCACCTGCAACAACAGGCGAATATCCTGTTGGCGACCCTGCTCGTGCAGGTCAAGTCCAAGCCCCGCAAACAGCATCAGTGCACAACCGATGCGGAACGGGCCGCAAACGTGAATGATGTGTATGCGGCCACACAGTCCAGCCTGATTGCCGGCAAATGCGTCATCCTCGTGGATGATGTACTGACATCCGGCGCCACCATGCGCGAGTGCGCTGACGTGTTGCGCTCTGCCGGCGCCAGGAGTGTCATGGGCATTGCGCTGGCACGGACAGAACGGCTGAAAGCACCGTCGTTTACGGCAGATAATGGCTGCTGGACGGGAGATGACGCGGCATGAAAGCAATCCAAGCTCTATGCGCTGAAAAAAGGTCGCATGATTGACAAAAAAGAAACGCGCATGGCCTTCTGCGGGGAGCCCTTAACGGCTCTCCTCGAAGGCTGTGGATGGGAAAACAAAACAACAGATACGAGAGGAGCAAGAAGACGATGAAAGAGAATCAATTACTTGAAGCGCTGACCCGCGAGGGCGTGCTGATTAACGTGTCGGTTCGCTACTGGCGGGCCACCAAGAAACTGAATGCGGAAGACCTGGGACTCGATCCCGAAAATGTGGCAAGCCGTCTCATCAGCCTGGGGCATAAGAAGCTCGTTACGAAAGAAGCGCTTCAAGCTTTTATGCTGATTGAAAGTCGGGCTCATGCGCTGGTGGAAGCAAACTCGTTTCCGTTCTTGAACGGCCTCGGTCATTTCCTGCCAAACACAAAACTGGAGGTTGTGACCAAGAAACTGGGCGACCTGGAGCAGGAGTTCCAGCAGGAAAAGACTCGGTTCATGAGTCGGTATGCGGAAATGAGACAGATAGCCGCCGATGAATGGTGGACTCTGGCTCAAAAGCTCGTGAAGACGCCAGAAAAGCTGGTGGCAACCATCGCGGAATCATTCCCTTGTCCGGAACGGATGGAACAGTCATTCGGGTTTTCTACCCAACTATTCCAGATAACGATCCCGGAAGGTTTGGGGATGAATCCTGTGGCGGTCAAAGACCAGATGGATGTCATGCGGGCGCGGGAGACCGCGGCCAGGCAGGCGGCAGAGAAAATCAATGAAGGTGTAGAAGGCTTTGTCGCCGACTGCGTGGCCTCCCTGCGGGAGCAGACCGCCAAGCTATGCGAAGACATGCTGTCGTCCATGCGTGAGGGCAAGACGGGTGTGCACCAGAAAACACTCAACCGTTTGGTAAAATTCATCGATGAGTTCAAGGCGTTGAACTTTATCGGCGACCGTCAATTGGAGGAGGAGTTGGAACGAGTAAAACGGGAATTCCTGTCGCAAACAGCGGAGGAATACCGGGACAGCGATTATGCCCGGCAACGGCTCCAGACCGGCCTGACTGCTTTGGCGGATACGGCACGGGATATGGCCCGGCAGGACAACCGCGAACTCGTGGAACGGTTCGGCCAGTTGGGCGTGAGAAAGTTTCATGTAGACACAGTGTTGGAATCCGACGCTGCGGTAGCGGAGACAAAGGTGGCATAAACTCAAGGTGGATAGGCGGAAGAGTGTTAGAAAAACCAAGGGGTTCGTTTCAGCCATGGCTGAGCGGGCCCCTTTCATTCAGAAAGGAACAGAAAGATGAGTCATTTTGCAACCATCAAAACGCAGATCAAAGACATTAATGCGTTGAAGGCAGCCTGTAACGAACTGGGGCTAACGGTGGCCGAAAACAGTGAAGCCCGTGGATACAACGATAATCGACAGCACGGTGATTATGTCGTCCGGCTTAAGGGACCGTATGACATCGCCGTGAATCGGCAGCAGGACGGAACATACGGCCTGACAACAGACTGGTGGGACGGCCACGTGGAGCAGGAAGTCGGCAAAGATTTTGGCAGGCTGCTCCAGATCTACGGCGTTCACAAGGCCATGGCAGAGGCGCGGCGCAAGGGCTACACAGTAACGCGAGGCATCTTAAAGGGCGGTGCTATCAAGCTGACAATAGCGGGCATGCCCGACGTAGCCTTGGCGAAGACGGGAGGGCCACTGTCATGACACGGAAAAGCATAGAAATCGTGGTCAACACGGACGGTTCCCTCAAGATCGAAGCGCTCGGTTTTGCCGGGCCGGATTGCGAGAAAGCCACGGCCTTTCTGGAGCAGGCGCTCGGCGTGGCCTCAACTCGGAAGCGCAAGGTCGAGTACTACCAGGGTGTCGTGGCCAAAAGAGATCAACAGGTGGGAAGATGAGCAGGATCTTCTATCCGGATGGTCGAGTCAGCGAATATCCGTCGCACCTTGCCTATCTGATCTGGCTGGCCGGGCCAGGTACAGCAATCAGGGTGGCTGACGACAACAGACCGGTAATGTCATGGGAATACTATACGTGAGGGTGACATGAGCGAAACAGCAAGCCTTGTGTTCAAGCCTGACGGCACATGCGTCGGGTTTTACACGGAAGTCATTGATCTATCGGTGCTCGGACGCCTGCGAATCAAACGGGCAGCGAGGATCGAGTTCGATGACCAGAAGCAGGCCTGGCGCGTGAAGGACCGGCGGGGCTTTGCCCTGTTTACCGCTCCATCGCGCCGGGAATGCCTTCAATGGGAACAGCAGCATTTCAGCCGCAAGATCGACGGCTGAGGAAACAACCAAAACAATCGGAAGGCCTGTCCTGAGCTTTGGCCGGGACGGGCCTTTCTTGTTATGAAAGGGAAACGTTATGAGTGGAACTTCTGACAGCAAACCGTGTCCGGTTTGCGGGCATGAAACAGAGCGGGATCGACCGGTGAACAGAATCGGCAAAGTCGTTGTGACTGTCCGGGGCGGTGTAGCAGAGGTTGAGTCTTACCCGGACGACGTAAAAGTGGAAATCAGAGATTACGACAACGAGTCGGAAGACCCGTTGATCGTTTCAACGTATGAGAGAAAGGATCCGGCGATATGAATTGGATGAATAAGCCATTTATCGAGTACTTGGATGCGGTGGATGACATCCTGGAAACGGTATACGGAATTACCAGCGATGACGCCAATATGGAATTGATCGCATCCTGCCATGAATGCAATGAACCCCTGGAAGCGTGCGTGCAGTGCATCGCTGACAAGTACAATCTGACGGCAATCCCCATGATGTGAAGGAGGTTATTATGCGCGAGAAAATAGTCAATTATATCCGGGCGGGATACCCCGGCCTGCTTATCGTATCCCATGAAGAAGCGAGGGTGGAAGCTGAGATCAAGGCCGTGGCCGAAAGATTGAAATATCGGCTATTCGCCTGGTCTGTGACAGCAGGATTGGTGAGTACGGAGGACGGCCAGACACACGGCGCACAGGATCCGATGGAGGCCATCCAGGCTATCAGCGGACTGCCAGAGAACTGCATCGTTCTGCTGCGGGATTTCCACGTATTTCTGAGTGGCGATCCTAACCCGATCCTGTGCCGGGCACTGAAGGATGAGCTGGCGGCGGCAAAAACAAAGGGCAAAACACTGGTCATTGTCGGCTGCCGGAAAGTGCTGCCGCACGAGCTGGCGCGAGAAATCACCGTGATCGAATTCGGACTGCCGGACAAGGCACAACTGGGCACAGTGCTAGACAGCATTGCCGACTCGGCCAAGCTGCAAAAGCCGGCGGGTGACGAGCGGGAGTTGATGCTGGATGCCGCCACCGGCTTGACAACAACCGAAGCCGAAAACGCTTTTGCGTTATCTGTCGTGGAGTGCGGCAAGATTCACCCGGCGGTGGTGAGCAGGGAAAAGGCGCAGACCGTGAAGAAGAACGGTCTACTGGAGGTTGTGGAAGTCAAGGACACGCTGAGCAATATTGGCGGGCTGGACCTGCTCAAAACATGGCTACTCAGGAGAAAGAATGCGTTTGGGAAGAAGGCCATGGAATACAGGCTCCCCTGTCCGAAGGGACTGCTCATTATCGGTATTCCGGGAACAGGAAAATCACTGACAGCCAAGGCAACCGCCAGCGTATTCGGGCGGCCATTGCTGAAACTGGATGCCGGTCGGCTCTATGGGGGGCTGGTTGGCGAAAGTGAAGCCAATATCCGGTCTGTCATTCAGACAGCGGAAGCGATCTCGCCATGCATATTATGGGTGGATGAAATCGAAAAAGGGTTCAGCGGATCACGCAGTTCAGGATCAACTGATGGCGGTACCGCCAGCCGGGTATTCGGCACATTCATTTCCTGGATGCAGGAGCGGACTGCGCCGGTGTTTATAGTGGCCACGGCAAATGATGTCAGCCAACTACCGCCGGAGTTTTTGCGAAAAGGCCGGTGGGATGATCTCGTATTCATCGATCTGCCTAACCGGATAGAGCGGGAGGCGATCTGGCGGATCCAGGTTGTGAAATATGGCCGTAATCCGGATTCGTTCGACACAAACAGGCTGGCGGACCTGTCGGAAGGCTGGACCGGCGCGGAAATCGAGCAGGCGTTCATTGACGCGCTATATGCGGCGTTCGCCGCGGGCAAAGAGCCGACCGACCTGACCATCAGCCTGACAGCGGAAGACATGGTGCCGTTGAGTAAGCTGATGAGTGAGCAGATCAACGGCCTGCGCAAGTGGGCCAAAGGCCGGGCACGACTGGCAACGTCAACGGAAGCGGCGCCTACAGGCCGCAAGATCATGGCGGCATGATCATTATGTATCGGAAGGGCAGGTTCTGGTTCAACGCCAAGCCTGCCTTTCTTTTTTATGAAAGGGTAGCATAAATGAAGCAATTGGTTGAAGTCAGTCGCGAAACATACGGTCATGACGATAGAGCCATCAATAAGCATAGCGAACGATGGTACGAAGACAGACGGGGCCGAATCTACGTCCTTTCAAGAACGTTGGACGGGTGCCCGCCGTTCTTTGAAGCCTATGGGCCTTTCGGCAAAGACCATCAGGGCTTGTTGCCCCGGTTACGTATGAATGGCAAGGAATACTGGGGCGACGGCTGGACATGGACGAAGGCCGGAAAAGCATTATGCGCCGAGATCGGCGCAGTCATTACAAATACAAGGAGGAAATGATTATGCAGTTCAAATGTGACGGATGCGGTGAAGTCTTTGAGAACGAAACTTCTCTGGAGGTCTTTGCCGATATACCGCCAGTGGTCAAAAACATTGGCCATGACGGCATCACCTTCAGTGGTGAGTGTCCGCTTTGCGGCGGAATAGTATATCCGATGGAAGAAGAACTTCCGGTTAACGGCATGCGTGCCGTGGCAGGATAAAAAGGTAGGACAAAAATATGGGGCAGACTTCCTGCAAGAGGTCTGCCCTTTTTATAGGGAGGATGGATTATGGAAAACTGTTCAATGAAAGAATTATTTGGAGATGTCATTTATTCTTACACACGGGCACAGGCTATCGACGATGGCGTGCTGATAGACGTGACAGAGATGGCACGGCAAGCGGGGATTAAACACCCAACAGCAATAACAGCCAGCGTGTTTGATGACTATGTGCATGTCCCAAAGGCACTGGAAGGAATGCAGGACGAACAGGGACGGCTCTGGGACATTCTCTGGATGTTCGCCTGGCATGTTAAGATTGGCGAGATCAACGGCAACGAGGGAATGTTTGAGGTGTCGTTTTTGACGTATGAGGCCAAGGGGCCAAATGACACAGCAAAAAGCCGGAACGAAACGATCACGTTGAAAGCGGTATGTGGCCCGAACGATGACGGATCACCCTGCATCACGATCATGAAGCCGGATGAAGACTAAAGGAGGTGAAGACAATGACGACGTTCTATAGAAAAGTAGACATGCGTAACAGGGAGGCAATGATTGCCTTTCTCGCGAGGCATTTCAGGTATCATACCATGAACAGTTGGAACCGGGCCACGTCTTATGCCAACTGCGTAAAGATCCATCGGTTGAATCTGACACGAGAACAGATGGATAAGGCATGGGCCATGCGGGACATGGAAGAGGTGTTCGACGCCATTCACGGCATCATTCAAGAATGGTCAGTCGAGCGTGACTGGCGCTGGCAGGTCGGGTTTAATGGTCGGTCAGGCGGCTACCTAGTGCTGTACCAGGGCGGATTGGACTACCAGAACGCCAAGACGGCGCAGTGCAACGCCTGCGGCAAGCTGACCTGGCACAAGGAAAACGTTCCCTGCACCACCCAAGGGTGTCCGGGAACTCTGACCGTGCTGGAGAAGTCGAGGCCGCAGATCGTGACCTACCCCGGCCGAGGACTGGATCAGTCCGAGGACTTCGCGGAGTGGTCGATGGACCAACTGCGGGAGCGGGTCAAGCTGGTCCAGGAGTTCGATAAACTCTGCGACACAGTTGTGGCAGAGTTCCTGTATTACTGTGAAAAGTACACGATTGTGGAGAAGGATATTATGGTGCCCAAAACCATTAAGGTCCTGAAACCTGAGCCTTCAGTTGCCTGAATTCTTTTTCCTTTCTTGCCCGGGTCGTTCTGGCTCGGGCTTTTCTCACGGCGTAGCGGTAGCCGGGTTCGAAAAGCATGTCAGCTATCGAAGATATTGTTGATTCGTGAGATTTGATTACTCCATTCCTACGAAACATTCTGCGAAACGCCGACTGATCCACGCCGGTCACCCCATGAAGGCGAAGCTTTATCTCCAGCCGGCAGGGATTTGCCTGCTTTCAGGGAACTGGCAGGGGGGAATTAACCCCGGAATAAAGCCGGAAACAAACGATTCTGGTCTATTCCGACCCGAATAAAGGGATGCAGCCTCAGGCGAGAGCTTCCACGTCGTCTATCCGTTCTTGCCGGCTGGATTATAGTTTCATATAATCATCCACTTCTTTATATCGAGGGGATGGACATGAGAATCGGCGTCATATCAGACCTCCATTGTGGTGACCCTCGTCGCGGTCTCACGGCGCCCGGGGTTATCCGGCGTTTCGCCCGAGGGCTTAAGAAAAAACACTTGGATGCCATTGTTCTTGCGGGGGATGCGGGGGAACCTCTTTTTCGCTTCACAGAGGCTCTTGATATCTTTATAGACCTTGGCGTGCCAGTAGCAGTTTTGCCGGGCAATCATGATGTTTGGTCAACGAGGGAACATTCTTCGCAAGATCTGCTCGAACACCTCTTGCCTGCCAAGACGGCCAAGCGCGGTTTTACGTGGCTGGAAACTAAGAACCTGTATCTCCGCGATTCGGGCGTCGCCATTGCCGGCAGTATGGCCTGGTATGATTACTCTGCCGCCAAGGCAGGGGTGTTGCGGGAGAAGTCCGACCAGGCGTTCTACGATACGAAAGGAGCTTTTGTAAAAGACGGCTATTTGGTTAATTGGGCTTGGACTGACTTAGAAGTCTGCCGTCTCTTGCGGGAAGCGCTTGTCAAACGTTTGGACGAGGCGCAGAATCAATCCGACATCACCAGCATCCTTCTATGCACACATGTTCCAATATTCCCCCAGCAGCGGATAGCAGAACGCCTTTGGGACCGTGATCCACAAGGTGACGCATACTATCACTGCTGGAGTCTGGGGGAAGCCGTGGAGCGTTATACCAAGAAGCTGCGATGGGTGGTTTCCGGTCACACCCATCTTCCGAAAAAAGACTGGCATGGGTGCCCCGATGGGCACATGATTTGATGCACCGTAGTCGGCAGTAATTACGGCTATCCTGCATTCGAGGTCGTCGATACTTCTTGCCAAGAAGACGCCGAAAATGAATAACGAGCATCGCAGGAAATTTACAGAAATAACCTGATCGCTTGAACATTGTTTCACCACGCATAACCAAACAGATATCACCCACAATGTCGTCATGATTCCACTGCAGACCATCTTCCTGATCGGCATTTTCATCATGGGGCTTGTATGGCTATTCATCCTGGCTTTCAGCGGTAGTCGGCGGATTCCACCCACGCATGAAACAACAGGGCTCCTGCACGCGCTCGTGATTATTGCCGTGTCGGTTTCCGCTGTCTTGTTCGTCCATGCCCTGGTGTTCTGGAATATGACGGCATATTCCAGCGCTCCCAACTTCTCCCGTACAATTGCGATAATTCTCTTTGCCCTCTGCGTCATAATTCCAACAGGATTATTCAGTCTTCCTCTCTTTCAATGGTTGTCGCTGAAATCAAGTATCCTCGACGCTGATTCCGACGCAGATGGTATAGCAGTTGCAAGGTCAATGGCTGATGATCTCATCCGAAACATGGAGGAGCGGATTTCTGTACGCATCCTGGGGATACAGGACAATAATATATCGCCATTCGTGTTCGGATTGCCATGGGGGACGGCCTTTCTGGTACTTCCCCGCAACTTCGACGATATGTGTTCTCGCGCATGCTCCGGCGACGCTATACGCAAAAATGCTTTGATCCGATTGATCCTTTCACATGAACTCTCCCATATTGCCGGTCGAGACCTGCTGACGCTTCCCCTGTTATGGGGCTATTGCTTGTCAACGTCCATCGCGACCTGTGCGCTGTGGTCGCTGGTCCCATTTGTCCCTGACTCTCCTCATCGCGAGATACTCCTGCCCCTGGCTGTCCTTATGCTTGTATCTGCTGCCGTCGGCTTTTTTATGAGATATCGAATCCTCGGTGCAAGAGAATCACTAGCTGACGCCACATCAACGCTTGCCGTTGATCCTCTTATATTGGCTCAACTCATCTGGATACAAGCCGATGGAAAGCCATCCGCTCTCGAATCCTTTCTTTTCCTTGCGTCTATGAGCAAACCAAGAAGAAGAACTTTGCATTGGTCATTTCCCGGTGAGCTGGGGTGGTTGTCTATAAAATCGCATACACTCCACAGCCTTCGTTCACTCTCGGCATCCCGCGGCGAACTATTGCGTGGCCGGACGCATCTGATCCCGGAAAATCCTCTGCGGTTTTTCCGGGCGATTGTTACGGCATCGGTTTTATCGGCATTTGCCTGGTGGGTTTGCGCCAGGTTGAAAATCGGACTTGTTCTTCTCAGTAATATTCCGGCCACAGCAAAAGGCAACTGGCTGGTCCATTCTCTTGAAACTGACTGGAGCATGCAGGCTTCGCTTATATCCGCAATCTTTACAACGCTTGCCCCGGTACTTAGCGGCGTTGTCGTAGTTGTTGCTTTACTGTTGCCTTTTCGGGATATATTCTTTGAGGGCATTCGTGTGCGACGTGCTGAACTCGGAAAGGCAATTGGGGTGTCAGGCCTCGCGGTCCTGCTATCAGGAATGGCGCTGTCCTTGATTGAGCCTGTTTTTATCCGGCCTCTCTTCCAAACGCGCGCTCTTCTTCCCTCAACCATATCTCCTGGTTTGTCAATTGCTGTAGCCTGCGTCCTCTTCCTGGTGTTTGTCCTCGTGAAATGGGCGCCCGTGTTAAGCAATCTCAGGCGACTGGCTCGAAAATTGATCCCAATGCTGGTCATGGTATTCCTGCCGCTGGTATTTACCTTTGTTTTCTTCGATCAAATCAGTGTTGTTGCCAGAGTCATTTTATTCTTGGCTGCGGCAATGGTCGTCGGAATACCGAATGTTTTGATTACTAACCCAAAGCTGGATACGGACTCCTACGTCTCTTCCGAGTGGCTTGAATATGAACGAGTTCTTTTCTACAAGCGCACACGCGTAAAATCGCCGGGCGAGATCGATCGGTTCGACATGTTCGATATGTTTGCCGCCGTTCTAAGAGGCACGATAACATTTACGATCCCCATTCTGCTTGTGGCCCTCATTGCCTATCCCTTTCTAATCCACCTGGACACGTGGTTTTCCTCCAACCAGGCGCTCCTGCAGGCGAAGGTCTCAGAGCTGAGCAATATTCCTCTTGAAACCGCGCGGAGCATGCGATGGCAAATCGTTCGGGAGTACCTAGCGCCATATCTACTTCTCGATTTGCATAGAACAACCGGATTGAGTGCATCCTCAATAGCCTTGGGTCTGTCCATAGGATTGCTTGCTGTTCCTTACTTTGGGGCTCTCATCTTCAACCTTTACTGGAACGCAGAAAATCCCCTGGTCATGTTGGATCGTTATCCGATTTTAGTGGCCCTTCATAACATGTTCCAATTGCCGGCAAAGGACGCTGTACGTTCTGCGTATGTCTCCGCAGTTAATTCAATGGTTTCTCAAAGAAGGCCATTCCTTAATGGACCGGAGAATGTGCCCAGAATGAGGGCCACATGCGAGGCGCTTGCCCTTCTGGGTAATAACATCCCAGCCGCCACATCTGAAGCCATGTGTGCCTGGATAACCTCGTGTGCGACAAAATCCGGCGGGTTCGGTTATGCACCAAACATGCGACCTGACCCATTGCACACCTATCATGCTACCAGGATGCTTGCCGGGCTAAACCGGTTATCGGGTCAGGATAAAGCGTTCCATTGCCGTTGGGTTGAGAATCAGATGCACCATTATCTTGAATCACAAGCGCTCGTCTTGCCGACGGACTCCTTAAGGAAGGTCAGCCTGCTTCTCCGTTCATTCGTCTTGCTCTCTGATGGAAAAATGAACATGACCTTGGCCGGGCAGATTGGCGACCTGGTTTCACAACTTTGGCAAAAGAGCCGGCGGACCATCGAAGACATGAGCAACGTGCTGCACTCGTTTGAGGCAGTCGGCCTGCTGGGAAAATCACCGCTTACCGACGAAGTCCGCCCAGGTCATCTTGCAGCGCATGAGGCGCGTGTCATCTCCAGCGAGCCAAAGAATAACCTCCCGGACATTGTGGCTTTAGTTGAAATCGAGACGATGCTTTTCCCGATGGACTATCGAACACGGCCATGTGTGCTTCAGATTCAGGATATTATTTCAAAGACTTTTCATTTTCCTGTAACTGGCCTTGAGCAGGCGCGGAGGAAATGATATAAAGCCTCTTTGAAAGAATCGCGCTTTACCTGTGACCCTTAACCTGTGAGCGATTCGTTATGAACAGCCAGATTCCGCTCAACGATATCCGCGCCATTGCGGAGGATTACGTCAAGAAGAACCTTCCTGACGAGCATCCTTATTTTACGCTTGTGTGGGATCAGATCAGTCACCCGTTGTCAGCGTTAGATTCTGACCTTCCACTAAGCAAATCTTCCTGGCTCGACACATTCCTGCCGAAGGGGCTGGGGTTTAACAAAGGGGCAAACCTGCTTCTTTATACGCCTGCTATTATTTTGGTCATGGAAGCAATAGCCATTGAATTAAAGGCAAAATTAACTATCCCTACAGAAAACGAAGTGCAGAACGCCTTAATTAGTTGCGCAACGGCTTTTGGCCTTCCAAAACAGGCGTCAAATCAGTTAGGCCAATCATTGGCGCCGAAGATGCAGCAGCATCTCTCCGCAATTCTTTCCGGCCAGCCGGTTCAAGCAGCCTCATCCCAGCCATCAGCGCAACCTTTCCCGCTTGAGATTACCAACCATCCGTTTGTTTTTAAGCGGTTCAAATCAAAATGGTGGGTAGCTTTTGACAGTGACCAAGGGTGGGTTGAGCATACAGTCGGAATGGCTGTTATTTCTGTTTTAATTCAGCATCCGCGAAAATCCTTTTCACCGTTAGCCCTGCGGGCAAGCGCCGGCCTTAATCCTCCGATAGCCGATTCGAAATCCGAGCAGCTCTCTGCCATGTCCGACGAGGAGATGGAAAAAGAGAAAATTACTCGGGACAATAAACTGGCAAGAGCAAAAAATGATCCTTCTGCAAGGAAAAATCTCCAGAAAACTCTTAATCTCGTAAGAGACAGGATTCAAGAAGCAAGGCTGGCCAATGATTTAGCCCTCATTGAAGAGTTTGAGGAGCATGAGCACAAACTCCTGCAAGAGCTGAAAGAATCAGGCCATGGCCATTTATCTGATTTGGAAGACGTGCGGGCAAGAAAAGCTATTGACATAGCAATACGCAGGACACTGCAAGCTTTCAAGCAGCAACGATTTCTAAAGCTTCATGCTCATCTCAAAAGTTCTCTTCGTGCTTCCAGTGGCGACAGGATGTATTTGCCTGCTGACGACTCCATCGCCTGGCTCGTATAGAGCCCGCCATTTCTCTTCATCCCATCCACAAGTTCCTTTGCGCCGTCTACAGGTGCTGGCCGCGTAGTTCACCCCTGCGCATTATTTTCTCAAGATACGCCTATTGTTCCTTCCGGCTACATTGCGTGTTCCCCCTTCTTTAAGTGAACATATGGCTAAATGAATAGCCCCTTCGAACTTAACAGAGCGAGGAAAGATCATGAACGACGTAATCAGCCGACTTTATCAGATGTATCTTGACTGGGTATGGTGGATGCCATCTGAAACGTACTGCTTTTTCATTCGCGCCATGCTCCTGTTCGGGATTCCGACGGCTTTATGCTGTTTCGCATACCGCCAGGGCAACCGAAACGTTTTGTTCCAATGCCTTTGCCTAGCTGTTGGCGTATTAACCGCATGCGCCATGCCCCTTGGCAATCCTTCAAATCCCGTTCTCAAAACATGGATGATAACGATGTCAATGGTCGCGCTGGCATTTCTTCCCGGGATTCTGCCCGTTTTCGTAGTGCCCGAATATGGGACGCAACGTTATTTGCGATGGCTGTTTTACGGCATCCTGGCCGTTCTGTTCCTGCTGAATTATTTCAAAGGATTCATGTCATGATGGCAAAAATCAAATTCTTCTTCAAAAAAATATTCAGGCGTGTCCTATCACGAAGAGGTGCCAGGGCATTAGTGCCGATCAACCGGGAGACCTACCATGTGCCACCGGCCGATGGCCGCCGCAATGGTCAACGGCATGAAACGGACCCATATTATGATGCCATGTCGTCCGAGTCATTGGCCGCCGATTCGATCTTCGCCCCCCGCCACGGAGCGGAAGACAATGTTTCTTATCGCCCTGTTGACAAAGACGGCAACGTTCTTCGGGAAAGCGAACTTTGGGAACGCGAAAACAATTCGATGAACGTCAGGCGGCGCCGCACGTATGTGATCACGAGTTCGGGTGCCGTAATATCTCCTGACCAGGTGCGGGTCAGATGCTCGGAATGCGGCGGATACGACGACGTTGTTTTCAGATGCCGCGCTTGTGGGAAATCCTTGTGCCATCAGCATGCCCGTGTTCTGAATTACCCCTCCGGCCCAATCATCTATTGCCGGAAGCACGGACGCGAGGCCACAAGGTCGTGGAATACCTGGAATTTAGCCGCGCCCAAAACGCCGGGGGGAAGCGCGGACCCGGTATTCCCGGGCAAGTCATTCTCGGCGAGTTCGCTGCATTCCAGCACAGGAGCAAGTCAATAATGAAAAAACCAAATCCATTCGATCAGCAATCGCGATTTGAGGGCGCCATGGCGGCGCGTCAGTTGATGCATGCCTCAGGAGTCGCAGGAGATCCCTATTACAAGTTCATGTGGTCAGCCGGCCTATCGCCCTTGAATAGCGGCAAGCTCGCGGCGCAAGCGCAGGGCCAGTTGCAACACATGTTGGTCGGCAGGGCGCTGGTGAATCAGTTCCGTCCGACTCCGGCCCGCCTTCCCATTGTTCCGGTTCGCAAGGCGATCATTCTCGGCCGGGAGATAGCGACAGGCCGGCCGGTGATGATCCATCGCAATACGCTGACTCGTCATATGCTGGTCGTGGGCGCCAGTGGTTCTGGAAAAACCACGCTACTGGCGTGGATCGTTCATCAACTCATTCAAAGCAGCGCATATATTGAAAAGCAACCTTTTACTGTTCAATTTGTCGATCATAAGGGCGAAGGCCGTAGATTTCTTCACCGATACCGGGATGTGACCATTTTCAGGCCTGATCAAGTTCCTTGGAACATCCTTGAACCGGTTGGTGATCATGAAACCTATTGGTATGGCCTGTTCCATGAGATTGGCCGGGCGTTCAATCTGCGACCGGAGACATGGTCTGAAATGATTTCCATCATGGTGCGATTGGGCCGTGGACTTCCCGCCGGCAACCCATACCCGAGCCTGTTGGATTTCGAGTGCATACTTCGCATCCTGGCGGAAAAGGATGGACGGCCGAACCTTTTAACCGCGGCGCGAGCCATGGCGACGCTGAATGCCCTGCTCGGGCGCTCGGCGCGCATACGCAAGGTGGATAAGATCATGAAGCAACGGCTAATCGTTTATGAACAGATTGGCCTGCCGCCACGGCCGGCCCAGTGCCTTGAGGGCATTCGTCACCAGCGCATCCTGGCGCAAGCGAGCGCGGCCGGCCATTCGCAGGATCTTAACGAGGGCATCGTTATCGACGAGGCAGGCCTTGTGCTGGGCAAGGAACTCGGCGCTGACGCGGGGTCCGGTTACATCTCGCCGTATAAACGTGATTTTAACCAGCTCCGCTCCATGGGCAAAGGATTGCTCGCGGGCGTTCAGGTCATTTCGGATATTGAGGATTGTTATAAAGCGAACATCACCACCCTGGCCGTGCTGCGGTGTCCTAACATTAAAGATGCGCGCGAGTGCCAACAAATGCTGGGGCTTCCTGATGAGGCAATCAATGAAATCATCTCGTTACCGACGGGCGTCGGCTATGTACGGTCAGAAGGATTTGATCGAGCCGTTAAAGCTGTCTTCCCCAACTTCGACCTGGGCCGTTACCCGAGCGATGAGGAAGTTGCCCGGCATATGGCGCCAATATTTCAAGACTTGGCGCAAAATACAACCTATTCCGAGCAGGAAAGAAATCGCCAGCCGGCAATCTCTTACCTTGAGATATTAGGGGAAAAAGATCCGGCGGAAAGCGTCAAGCCGGACGATGCCGATGTGTCCGATATCGAGATGCTGCGGGAACACGAGCTATTGGTCATGGATATATTGAATCATCCCAATGACTGCGTCACGGAGCACTACGAGCGCCTGGGCTGGAGCGCTGGGCGCGGCAATCGGATTAAAAACGAGCTTGTTGAAAACGGGATCATTGCCGCCGAACGCCAGATGTCTAAAAACGGACGTCCCCGCGAGGTCCTGGTTATGACGGAGAAGGGAAGGAAATTATTCCATGACGCTCAATAAGAAAAAGTACGGCCACGAGGGCCAGGACCACTGGGTTAAGAAACACGCGATCACTGGCATGTTCGCTGGGGCAGGATTTTCCATTGTATTGGCCGAGCATAAGCATTGCGATGTTGTGGGCTATGTCCGAAAAGCCGGTCGGCGATTCGCTCTCGGCGTTGAAATCGAGCGGTCTGACAAAAATGTCCTCCGCAATGTGCGGCGTGATTTATACGAGGGAAAATGCGATCGGATCTTGCTGGCCTGCTCGAATGATCGCGTATTGTCGAGGGTCAGAAAGCTTTTGGCAAACTGTCTGCCGGCTGCCGCGCATGCCAAAACAACCATTATATTGTTCGAAGATATTTCCGTCGAAATGTTGAAAAAAATGAAAGAAGAAGCGTTTAGCTAAATGAAAGGAAATTAATATGAGTTTTCATGCTTTAAAAGGTGCGGCCGTGGGAGCCGCTGGTGGATTGGCGGTTCTTGCACTGGGCATACCGGTGCTCGCGCCGGTTGCATTAATTGCCGGCCTGGTCGCCGGAATATGCAAGGACAACGAAGAAGTCCGGCAGGCGCGGCGGCGGGCCATTCAAGAGCGTGAAGCATCGGATTCAGACGACGACCAAAATGTCGCCAACCGATATTTACCTTTGAACTCCCAGTCGGCTATGGTCAATTATAATCGTCATCATTTAATCGATCCTGATATAGATTCTATCCTTCAACGGCTCAATGAACAACCGCGGCTGATTAATAATCAGCGGAGAATAGCAACGCGAGATTTCAATTTTGCGCCATTCAGAACAGAAAATGAAGACGAGGATATGCCGCGTTTTGTTAACAACAACCATGAAGAAAGGAGGCCAAGGAGGGATGCTGACAACACACAAGAACCGAGCCTTCGCAATGAAGAATATTTCAGAAGACATGACGGGTAAAAAGGAGAATGCACAATGAGAACAGTAATGATGGTGGATGGTAAACAGACGCTTGTCGACGCCGAGATGACAGGCGAACAGATCACCGAATTGGCACGACCTGGCGATGATCAGTTTGCCGCGGTGGTCAGGAACAATGGGAACCTGCCGGAAAGGATTCCCATCCAGAAATCACCACACATGTACAGGCTCAACGATGGGGACGCTATTACAAACATGTACCGAGTTCCGAATGGAGTATAAGAAAAATGAAAAACGTTCGCCGATTAAAATTGGAGATCTGCGGCCTTCAGAACCGATACGGGAAAGCAAACGTTGTTTTTCCGAGCGACTTTGAATGGGTGAAGCTCGTACGGTTTCCGTTGAAGCCGGGGCAGTATAACCTGGCAAATTGCACTGCCCTTATCATGATTCCTCCCAGATACGACCTGGTAAGCATTCGTGAATGTTATGTTGATCGGGATCTCCAGATGAGAAGATCCTTTGGCGGGCTGCAGGAGCTTCCCCATGCCCATAGTGGTTTCGGATATGATTTAGATGGATACCGATGGCTCTGTTTTGAAGAACCGCAAGGGAAAAACACGGGGTTGATCGGATTTATTGACACATTGCGGGCATATTTCACGGATCCACACGGATATGTTAAGGCCAATGAGGGTTAAGACTATGAACAACATACAAAAGTTGAAAGTTTCATTTTCAGAATCACAGCTCGGCCAGGCAACCAATTGGGCGGATTGGGAATTGGAAGACCTGTCATATTGCTTGGGATTCGGTTGCGGGCATAATGGCGGCAGCACCGTCGTGATCAGAGATGTCCTTAAGCCGAATAACTCGGAAATGGCGAGGAGTCGGTATTTCGTGGACCCGTACCCTGAATTTTTATGCCGCCTGTATGATAAAATGCAGGCAACAGGCGCGGATTTCCTGATCCAGAGTCACACGCATCCATTCTGTGATAAGCCGGCTTTTTCGGGCACAGACGACGTATCAGCACTTAGGCTGAATCATGATCTAAGGCAGGTTAATCCTCGGGCCAAGGTTGTTCAGGTTGTATATGGCCGGGGTAACAGCCACTTTAAGGCGCGGATCTTAAGTGGCCAAAATGGGCAAGCAGATTTTGAATGCCTCGAAGATATCGAAGTCATAGGGCCGAAAGGCATTCAGCATTACGGCGATAATCAACAGCCGCCAGATCAGAAGGGGATTGATAAGGCAGGAATTCCTCTTGGCGAGGAAAGAAATGCCCGTGCTTTTGGGGATATTGGGGTTGAGGCATTGCATAACCTGAAGGTTCTTATCCTGGGCACAGGCGGTCTTGGTTCTGCGATGGCATACCTGCTCTCCAGGCTGGGATTCAGGATGATCACTGTATACGACCAGGACCGCATAGACGAGACGAATATCAATCGGTTCTATTTCGTGTCCAAGCCGAAGACGGCTATTGGAAAGTTTAAGGCCAGTTTCGTTGCAAAAAGCATGAGGGTTTTTAATCGCCTTGGCAAATATCGGCCCATCAATGCAAGCATCTTCAATGAGCATGAGGCATCAAAAGCCGTCAAAAACGCTGACCTTGTGATAACAACCCTAGACAGTGACGGGCCGCGGCTGGTTGCCTGTTCATTGGCGGCAAGGTATGGAAAGCCACTCGTGAATGTGTCCAATGCCATATACCTGGGCAAGGACAAAAATATTAAAGGCGCTTACGTGTCGTGCCAGTGGTTTATTCCAAGGGAAGAAAAATATCCATGCCTTCGGTGCCAGGGCGCCTTGAACGATAAGGCGATCGAGAAGGAATTAATGTCCGAGAGGCTCAAGGAAATGCGTCGAAAAGTAGGATATGTTGTTGGCACAAATGAGAGCCCCAATGCGCAGGTGATTCCAATAAATAGCGCAGCTGCGGGCATTGCAGCGTGGGAAATCGCTTTGTGGGCGACCGGTACCAGGGCTCCCACGCCTTGGATTCATTATGACTTGATGAACAACGCATTTCAAGTGCTTCAAGGTGTCGGTGATCAGAATTGCACCATTTGTGGAATAACCCCCGCCAGTTGCCTGGCGACAGGCGATGCGGATTTGGATGCAGAAGACGATACGCTGGATGAAGGTAGAACCAGGGCAGTGGGTCTGACGGAGTAAGTGCTTAATGCTGGGCATTGATTATGAAAGACGAGATTTACCAGTCGATCAGGGTGCTGTTGCAAAATGACAATACGGTTCCAGACGAGCAACGGCAACTCATTCTCAAAAGCTGTCGCCAGGCTACAGCCAAGGCCAGGCTACGACTGGGCACGGTCAAACAAGTTGCCGAACTCCTGGGGTGTCACGTGAAAACTGTTCAGCGTTATGCCCAAAAAGGATGCATTCATCCCATCAAACATTCCCTGAGGCGAGTGCGCTATGATATGGCCGAAATCGAGACCTTTGCGGCAAAAGGGCTGCCAGATTCAATTTCGGTTATTGCAACCCTGGCGGAGTCCTAATTTCATGAAATATTTACTGTGTGCTTTCTGTGTGCTTTCTAACCCTCAGAACTGTGTGGACAGAAAACGGCAGTTAGGTACAGAAGCGGACAATTATTGAAAAATGGAAATGCTGAAAACGCTTGTAAATAAAGGGTAATATTGAGTTTTAGCCGAGTGGAATTGAAGG
>Ga0075115_10000418_pt1 | contig 20782 bp, 17 predicted proteins | sample AntAceMetag02UKH_FD_69785 | JGI IMG/M metagenome (GOLD analysis project Ga0075115, IMG submission 69785) | Saline lake microbial communities from Ace Lake, Antarctica - Antarctic Ace Lake Metagenome 02UKH | ecosystem: Environmental > Aquatic > Non-marine Saline and Alkaline > Saline | place... | reverse complement strand
AATAATAAACTTGGCCGGGTAAGGATTTAAAAATTCACGGTGGATCAGCATGTTTGAAGCCACTTCCCTGAATATATGGTCTCTTAAGCTGATCCGCTGGTCCTTTTCCAGGAAAAATTTGTCCGGCAAATGCTTGGCGACAAATGCCATCAGTCGGTCGTAACTTTCAATCAGGTTTGTCCGGATATCATCGCGATCGTCGTATCTGTCTATATTCTCACGCCGGAGCAATGCATCGGTTCGATGATGGGGCAGCACGGACAAAATGACCTGATCGTCTCCCAAGAGAAGGACTGCGGCCAGCGTAAACCCTTCCTCGCCACTTTGATAGTCCCTTTGAAAAAGCTGGGCGCTTTGAAGCAGTTCAATATCCGACATCCCCGCCCAGGGATGCCCGGGCCTTTGATTAGCTACCAGTGTTCTTGCTTTGGAAACAAGGTCTGCACGCAGGTCTTTAATGGAAACATAAGGATATATGAGGTTTTCCGAGTAGGTGGTCTGCTTTCGGATATAAAGCGCTGTTACCAGATTCGTGTTACTGGTGATATCAAAGTCTCCGTCTTCATTGCGGTCATAGATTTTACCATTGCAACGGTGAACCTGGGAGCTTTCCGGGACAAAGAGGCGGATGACGCATTTGCCGTCAAGGTCTACTTCTTCGGGCATCAGATAACACGTCGGATTCAGTTTCTGTGGATTATTCAGGGCGGTAACCAGCTCTTTTTTGACCTGCTCCACCGCTTCGGAGTCGACGCCTGTTATCTTTCCTTTGTCATTGACACCAAGTATTAAATACCCGCCGTTCCGGTTTAGAAACGCACAGATACTTTTAAAAACGTTTTTGTTCAGCTTGTTCCGGCATTCCTTGAACTCGACGGAGATGCCTTCTCCTTCTTGAATCAGTTTTTTTATTCCGGTTTTGTTCATTTTTTCTTCATCTTCTTCGATTGCGGTTTTTTCCGAATAGCGATGGACAGAGCCTTTTCCGCTTTGATTTTTTCCAGCAGTTTCTCCACCAAGTTTTCACCGGAAATCAGCTCCGGGTGCGCTTCCCGCCACTCCTTTGTCAGTTCCCCTTCAAATGCCTTCTTCAAAATGCTCTGCCGCAGGGCTTCGGCTTTTTTAAGGCTGTCTTCAATGATTTGTTCAAGTTTGTCGCAGACGGACAGGCGGGATTCGATTTCGGAGACGATGGCTTGTTGCTCGGGGAGGGAGCAGAGTGGAAAAACAAAATTTTCAATAGATGCAATACCTATATTGGCTTGTGTAGTTTGTACTGCATACTTTTCAATTTCTTTTTTAATGATCGGAGATAATGAATAGTAGTAAACAAATCTACCATCCATTAACGAGAGGATATTCTTGATAATTGCACATGAATAAGAAACTAAAAATTCTTTATTGAAATTTATTAATATATTACGGCCAATTGTTCCGTATCTGGGAAATATTATATCGCCTCTCTCCGGTTTTATTTTTAAGGATAATCTTTCAAAATCTTCCTTTGAAATTGTTTTGGCATTAGCGAAATCAATAGTTCCATTTTTTTTTAAGTTACCTGTAGATAGATACGGTAAGCCGCCAGTGAAGTCCTTAGGCATTTTATGGTCGATATCACCAATTTTATATGTGACATTACAGAATGTTGACCATCGCCAGGAAGTTGGTAATTCACCATAAATTTCAGTTTCTTCCGAAGTTAATTTTGAAAGGGTTTTTGGCCTAGAAATTCGCGTTGGTTTTTTCCCCTTTTCCCCATTCACTTTCCATTCTGTAACTGCTTGTTTCCAATTTACTATCTGCTTTTGGTAATGTTTTTCTCGCTCTGTATTGATCTGTTCCAGCAGCTTTTCCGCCGGTTTCGGTGGATTTCCCTCACGTCTCTGTTGAGTGCGCCACTCTTTGGTCAACTTGCCTTCAAAGGCGTATTTCAGCACGGCCTGGCGGTAAGTTTTCAGTTGTTCCAGGGCTTTTTTCAGGTTTTCGATGCCGTTGTCGAGTTTTGAAAAGAGTTCTTCGATTTTGGCGACGATTTGGTGTTGTTCGGGGAGGGGGGGGAGGGGGATTTTTGTTTTTTCTATATGTTGAAAATGTCTTGCATATCCCTTATCAGGGATCTTGTTTACTAAAACCTTTAAAAAGAATTGAAAAAGTTTTGGTTCGTAACAAGTTATTGGTTTTATTATTTTTACTCCATCTGCACCGGGTGCGAAGTCAAAATTGATAAATTTAATTATTTTCGTATGATCACCAAAAACAATTACAGGTAATTCACAATCAATCTTTTTGGAAAAATCATTTGTATACCCACCAATATATTTACTTCCTTGATCTATTATTGGTAAAGAACCACTTTCTAAGTATTCTTTTTGTTTAACTTTTATTTTGTTCGTTGATATTTTTCGGATCACATCACTTAAATTCAATCCAATCCAAGATTTTGGTTTAATAAAATATTCAGTCATCCTACGCCGCCAAGGCCTCATTCATTTCATCAATAACCGGATTCATCTCATCACCGAACAACTGAAGCATCTTTCCAACGCCGCCCCTGCCGTCAAAGGGGGCATAATCCAGATCGTCCTTTTCAATATGCACGGAACTGATGATGTGTTCTTTGATCATGCGCAGCCATGCCATCTGTTCCTCGGTAAATTTCAGTGGTCCGGCCTGTTTGTCAAACACCCATTTCTGAAAATTGCGGTTGGCCGTCTGCTCAAAAGAGGTCAGGGTATCATCGATGCCCGTTATACGCCGGATCAGGGACACCAGCGCGGTGAGTTCGTTTTTAGGGGATTTGCCGTTGACCTTTTCCACCTGCTCGTATGCCTGCCAGACCCTCGCCGGTGCAAGGCGCGGTTTGTTCTGCTTTAAGGTGTCCAGCACCTCTTTAATCATGTCATAGGTGATATTTCTGCGGTTATAGGGCTGGTTGTAGAAAATGGAAAGGGCCGTGATCTCATCCTTGTTGGCTTCCATGAAAGTTTTGAAATCTTCTATGGTATCTTTGGCCTTTACCCGGGCCTGCTTGTCCCATCCGGCGTATTTTACCTCATCGAGATTGATGTCGTCGATAATCTGCTCATGGGATTTGCGGACGTTTTCGATAAATTCATTTAATTCACCGGTAAACGTGTCCCTGGCTCGGTTGATCAATTCTTTTTGGGCATCCTTTTTTTGATCTTCATCCGGCGACCTATCCGGCGGCAGGTTGAGCTTTTCTGTTGCAGTTTCAATGATTTTATCCGGATTATAGGCATCTAACAGTTCATGAACCAGTCTGTTAATGGTCTTTCCGCCGGACAATTGCTTGAATTTTTCCCGCTCATCATCCGTGATCTGCTTTTCCAACCGGGCTAGGCGGCCTGCCAGCGACGTATAGGTATCTTCATCGGTCTGCCCCATCAACACCGCCTGGAGGAGATCTTTTAAGGGAACCGATTTTTTCCGTTCAAGGGGCCGGCTGTCGGTTTTGACGGACCTGCTGACCCCCACGGCGTCAACGATAACAAACCCGGTCTTACTGGTATTGACAGAAGGGGTGACTTTTTTCAAATCATCATATCCCAGGGTGCGGGTTCCCCTGCCTTTCATCTGCTCAAAGTAATTTTTGGACTTAACATCCCGCATGAAGACCAGACATTCCAAGGGTTTGACATCCGTTCCGGTGGCGATCATGTCAACGGTGACAGCAATCCTGGGGTAATAATCATTGCGGAAAGACGCCAGCACGGATTTGGGGTCTTCATCCGCCTTGTAGGTAATTTTTTTGCAAAACGCGTTTTCCTCGGCAAATTCTTCGCGCGCGATATTGATAATATCGTCGGCGTGGCTGTCGGTCTTTGCAAAAATGAGTGTTTTAGGAACTTCATCGCGACCGGGAAACATTTCCGGCAACTTATCTCGAAAGGTTTTGATCACATTTCTGATCTGGCTGGGGTTGACCACATCCCGGTCAAGATCGTTTCCGTTGTAGGTCACTTCCTCATCGAGTTGCTCCCATCGTTTTTTGCGGGTTAGGCGGTCCCTTTTATCCACCCATTGTTCGGCAATCAGCTTGCTGCCGTCTTGGGTAATTTTTGTTTCAATCAGATAAGTGTCAAAACCGACATTTACCCCGTCGGCCACTGCTTCTTCATGCCGGTATTCGCTGACCACGTTTTCATTGAAAAAGCCGAATGTCCGCTTGTCAGGGGTTGCGGTCAACCCGATGTAAAAGGCGTCAAAATAATCCAGTACCTGCTTCCACAGGTTGTAGATTGAGCGGTGGCACTCATCGATCACGATGAAATCAAAAAATTCGGGCGGGACTTTTTCATTGTATTCAACTTCACGAGGCCGCCCCATTTCCACGTATTCATGGGGATTGATCTGTTCTGCTGTTTCATCGAGTTCTTCCCCCTTGAGGATGGAATACATCCGCTGGATGGTGCTGATGCACACCTGGCTGTCCGGCGGGACATATTTCGAGTTCAATCGCCGGACATTATAAAGTTCCGTAAATTTACGGTTGTCGTCACTCGGCGTATACCCCATGAACTCCTGTTCGGCCTGCTCCCCCAAATTTTTCGTATCGACCAGAAACAGTACGCGTTTGGCATCCGCAAATTTGAGCAGACGGTAAATAGAGGTGACGGCGGTGAAGGTTTTCCCGCTGCCGGTCGCCATCTGGATCAACGCACGGGGTCTGTTTTCCCTAAAAGATTTTTCAAGGTTGATAATCGCTCTGATCTGGCAATCCCGCAACCCTTCAACTGGTAAATCGGGGAACTGATGCAATCGTTGCCGCAGGCTGGTTTTTTGCCTTATCCTGTCTTTTAATGTTTTCGGATGGTGGAACGAAAAGACAGACCTTGCTCGGGGTTTGGGGTCCCGCAGATCCGTATACCGTGTTAATATGCCGGTACTTTCATAAACAAACGGGAGCGGTCGGCTATCGGCAAACCATTTTAGTTTGCTTTGGGCATAGTATTCCGCCTGCTGTTCGTGAACGGACAACCGGTGGCCTTCCTCTTCCTTTTTTGCTTCAATCACACCTATTGCTTCACGATCTACAAACAGGACATAGTCGGCAGGACCCACATCGGTCTGATATTCCCGAACAGCAACCCCCGGGCCGAGGCTCCAGTTGATTGCATTCTTGTCAACAACCGCCCAGCCGGACCGTTCAAGCATTCTGTCTATATTGTCTCTTGCTTTTTGTTCGGGTGTTTTGTTCATTTCAAGACCTATTCATATGCACCATAACGCTCAGGATCAGTTGTACAAAAAGCCGAACAAAATATTGCAAATTGGGGTAAAATCGCGCCGGCTTTTTGTGTCAGATGATTATAGAAAAAAATTCGTCGTATATTTTCATTTTATTGTCGAACACAGTGCTAATGTGTTTAGCCAGTCATTCCTTAATTTCTCTATGCCGGGGTATAGGTTGAGATATATTTGTTTTAGGATTCTGATACCAGTCATACCTTCTTCCATGCCGAATCAATAAACATCATCTCATTCCCAGGCTCTGCCTGGGAACGAGAAAAAGATGATTCAATAGGCTAAAAGACTCACTGGGTTCCGGTGGGACTTTAGCTTCTTTGAATATTTGGAAATAGCCGTATGTTAAGTAGTGTCTGAACGAAAACCCCAAATTTTGTTTTCTCAATATTGATCATATAAGCGCTCTTCATAGAACCTCTCTATCCTGGACCTAAAATCCATTCCATCTATCTAGGCAAAGAAACGAAAATTATCCCAACGCTCTTCGTCTTCCAAAAGAATGGGATATCCCTGCCTGGCAATCCCGGCCCTTAAAGGTATATTCTGGACATCAATTGAGACCACATCAAAGGGATATTCTGTCTCTTTTTCCAAAACCACTGCTCCCACTCACCTCAAGGTGTATGAATACTTTTGAATAAATATACACTATTCTTTCGATTGTCAAAAAGGATTGGTGATGTTTCAGATAGAGTAATCCGTGCCTGCCCCGTAGCTCCGTGAGATGGTACTGGGGTAATCTGCTTGTCCTGTGAAATGCGTAGCCTATTTCTCTGAGGCGAAATCTGTGGATTAAAGTATTTTATTTGGTAGGGCAGTATTGATTGGTGTAAGGTTGGTATAAAATTTAGGGTAAATTACATACCGTGAAATTCGATGATCGTAACCGTTCACATTCCTTGGCAGTTCGGAAGGGGTGGGATAATTACCAATGATCCGTCTTGAGCACGTCCACCGTATTTTCCAGGTCGGCGAGCAGAAGGTCCATGCCCTGAACGACCTTATGCTGCATATAGGCCGGGGAGAGTATCTTTCCATCATGGGGCCTTCCGGCTCAGGCAAGTCTACATTGCTGAACATCCTGGGGATCCTGGATCGGTCTACCTCCGGCCGCTACCTGCTGGATGGAACGGATGTCACCTCTTTGACTGATGATCAACAGGCCAGCACACGGCGGGAAAAGATCGGCTTTGTGTTCCAGTTTTTCCATCTTGTGCCGCGTCTTACAGCGGAGCAGAATATCGAACTGCCGCTGGTGCTGGCCGGCATGCCACCTGCTGAAAGGAAGGCCCGCACAGGACGCTTGCTGCAGGCAGTCGGTCTTGAGACGCGCGCCCATCACCGCCCGGAAGAGCTTTCCGGCGGACAGCGTCAGCGGGTAGCCATTGCGCGCGCTACCATTATGGAACCTGCTGTGCTGCTCGCCGACGAGCCTACAGGCAATCTTGATAGCGTTTCCGGCAATGAGGTCATTGATATCCTTGAGCATTTGAACCAAAAAGGCGTTATCCTGATTGTTGTGACACATGATCCGGAGATCGGGGGCCGTGCCCATCGCCAAATACACCTCGTGGACGGCCGGATCACCAGCGATACTTCAGGACAGGAAAAGCCATGAGGTCCGGCGATGTCTTACGCTTTTCAGTTGGGGCGTTGCAGGGAAACCGGGTGCGTACCATGCTCATGCTGTTGGCCATGTCCATCGGAGTGGCGGCAGTCGTGCTACTCACTGCCGTTGGAGAAGGTGCGCGACTCTTTGTGGTGAACGAATTCGCCTCGCTGGGAACCAATCTCCTGATAGTCTTGCCGGGACGCTCTGAGACCGCGGGTATTGGTCCTTCCTCATTCATGGGGGAGACGCCGCGCGACCTCACTATCCGGGATGCCATGGCACTGGCGCGCCACTTCGCAGTCCGGCGCATAGCGCCGATAAACATCGGCGAGGTACATGTCTCCTGGCGGCAGCGTGAACGTGAGGTGCCGGTGATCGGCTCCACATCGGAGCTGCTGGCGATCCGCCACTGGAAGATGGCTCAAGGTCGTTTCCTGCCGCCTGGCGATCCTGAATTGGCGGCCCCTCTCTGTGTAATCGGGTCCAAGGTCCGCAAGGAGCTGTTCGGGCCTCATCCGGCACTCGGGGAGATGATGAGCATCGGAGACCGGCGCTGCCGCGTCATAGGTGTCATGAGCTCAGAGGGACGGTCCATCGGCCTTGATGTAGAGGAGTTGGTGATTCTTCCCGTGGCTTCTGCACAAATGCTCTTTAACACCAACACCCTTTTTCGCATACTTGTGGAAGCGAAGAGCAGGGAGGCCATTCCCCGGGTTAAGACGCATATCCTGTCGACCATTCGAAAACGACATCAGGGTGAAGAGGACGTGACTGTGATCACTCAGGATGCAGTTCTGGCTACTTTTGACCGCATTTTCCGTGCCCTGACACTGACTGTTGCCGGCGTTGCGGGTATCAGTCTCGGCGTGGCCGGCATCCTTACCATGAATGTGATGCTCATTACCGTTTCGCAACGGACCGCGGAGATAGGCCTGCTAAAGGCCCTTGGTGCACACCGTCGCCAGATACTGGTGCTGATCCTTACCGAGGCTGGTGTGCTGTCTCTTGTCGGCGCCTTGCTGGGACTGGCAATAGGTGAAACCGGAAGCTGGGTCATTGGCCGAATCTATCCGGCCTTACCGGTCGGCGCACCCTGGTGGGCGGTCGTAGCGGCACTGGGCGTTGCCATTGCCACCGGTCTAACGTTCAGCGTCCTCCCTGCGCGCCGGGCGGCCTGTCTGGATCCTGTACAGGCACTGTCACATAGATGATAGGGCAAAGGGGCGGGGGCGGGGGGCAAGAAAAAGAGGAACATCGAACATCGAACGTCCAACATCGAATGTTGAATAAGAAAAGATGAAGAAACAGACTTATGACCTGGGAAAAAGGCTGCTAATTATTGCAGGAGGCGGGATATCAGTATACTTCAGCCTTCAACCTTCGACCTAAATAACCGTTGAATGTTCGGTATTGGATGTTTGTTTTTCATTCGACGTTGGACGTTCGATGTTCGATGTTGGATGTTCATCTTTCAAAACAACCACATGAGGTATTGCAAAAGCAGTCAACAATCATAAATCCAATAAGGTAACCCTGAACCTTTGAACCCTGAACCTCTGAACCCCTACTAAAAGGTCACAAGTGCTGATCAGAGATTTCATAAGACTCACGATCGGTTCCATCACGGCTCAACGGATGCGCAGCTTCCTGACGGGGCTTGGCATTGCGGTCGGGATTGCCGCGGTGGTACTTCTTACCTCTATCGGCGAGGGTCTGAACCGCTTTGTGGTCTCGGAATTTACCCAGTTCGGCACCAACTTGATCGGGATCAACCCTGGGCGAGTAACCACCATGGGTACTCCGCTCGGCATACTTGGGTCGGTGCGCCTTCTGACGCTCGGTGATGTCGAGGCACTGCGAAGGGTCCCCCATGTGAACGCCGTCATCCCTTGGATATGGGGAAACGCCGAGGTTGAGGGCGGAAGGAAGCGTCGCCGTACTACGATCTATGGTGTCGGGCCGGAGATGCCCGCTGTTCTTCGTATTAAAGTCAGTGCGGGGAGGTTCCTGCCTGCTGACGATCCGGACGCACCACGTGCTTTTGCCGTACTGGGCAGCAAGATGCGTAAAGAACTATTCAGCACGGCGAATCCTTTAGGGCAGCGCATCCGTATCGGCGGTGACCGCTTTCGCGTTATCGGAACCATGGAGTCCAAAGGCCAGATCCTGGGCTTTGACATGGATGACACCGTGTACATACCAACCGTCAGGGGCCTGGAGCTCTTCAACCGGGAAGGCCTGATGGAGATCGATGTCCTTTACTCCGAAGGTGCGTCCGTGGATGAGGTGGTGGCTGGAATTCGCCGGATGCTCATGGCTCGCCATGGGCAGGAGGATTTCACCATCACCACCCAGCAGCAGATGCTTGATGTGCTCGGCTCGGTGCTGGATGTCTTGACTATAGCAGTCGGCGCACTTGGCGGGATCTCACTGCTTGTGGGCTGCGTGGGGATACTCACTGTCATGACTATCGCAGTAAACGAAAGGACTGCTGAGATAGGTCTGCTACGGGCACTTGGGGCCACGCGCATACAGGTGCTGATCCTGTTTCTTGGCGAGGCTGTGGTGCTGGCCGCCATTGGTGGTCTGGCCGGAATGGCCCTTGGTGCCGGCGGTGCGCAGCTTATCCATTTCTTTGTACCGGCCCTGCCTGTGCACACTCCATGGTTCTATGTACTTCTGGCTGAGATGCTAGCCGCGGCCATAGGCCTGCTTGCAGGCGTGCTGCCCGCCTGGCGTGCTGCCCGTCTGGATCCGGTGGATGCACTGCGGGAAGAATAGTGGTGGAGGAAATTGAACCGCCAAGGCGCCAAGGACGCAAAGTTAAACACAAAGAAGATACTTATCCAGCCGGACCGTTACCGGCTGGATAAAAAGTATTTCTTAGCGTTCTTGGCGCCTTGGCGGTTTCTTTTACCACTATGAGGTATTCTAACGGTAAATGTTAAGTGGACTATTGGCGGTCCGTGAATTCCTGACTATTTTTCCGTCTTCGCAACCATTCCATCATGCCTTCGGCATAAAATGTTACAATCATTCCGATAAAGATGCATATGGCTGAAATCCAGAAGATGACAAGATGCATATCCCAGCGGCTAAGAAGAAAGAAATCCAGGCAGAAAAGGACAAGCCCCAGATGAACTAAAGAGGAGCCGAGGCGGTTCCAGTACCCTTCGCAAAGGAATTTCAGGCGCCGGCCCGACACCACCAGGATAAGGACCATGGCCTGGAGTGCGGCTGAGATAACAAGCATCCAGAACAGTGATTCACGCCACCCCCATACCAGAGCAGAACCCAGACCGGTAAGCCCCAACAGAATAATAAAGGTATAAAGCCAGCGAGGAGGGAATAGCCGCTTGGGTATACAGAGTCCAAGAGTCAGGAGAAGTGCCACCAGGAAGGGGGCGAGGAGACTGTTCATCTGTTCCTGAAAGGCCATTTTGATTGCCGGAGCTACACTCTGAAGTTCGGCCCACTTGAAGTAAAACATTCCTCCTATGCATAAAAGGGAGATAAGAAACAGAATCCCTACTGTGATCAGGATCAGAATTAAGTCGTAGTTAAATCTGCGCATTTCAGTGTACTGTATGCTCCCCTGGAAAGAAAAACGAGGCCGTAAATGTAAAGAGCATGGCACAGAAACAGAGGATACCAAGACCCCCTACAAAACCCCACATACCTTTGCGGGACAGGTATAGCCTGGCATGGAGATAAGTTGAAAAAACTATCCACATCATGAGGGAACTCGCGACCTTTGGGTCCCACCACCAGTTTGGTCCCCAGGCCTGAAGGGCCCACGGGTATCCGAGAAGCATGCCTAATGTCAGAAAAAGGTAGCTTGCCTTTGCGTGGGCATAGGCCATGGTCTCGCAGGCCGCCTCTCCGGTCCGTAGCATGGCAACGCAGCCGGCGAAAAAGACCGTAAGACCGGCATAGGCCATAAAGAGGAGAGGCGGATGTGTCCACATGTAGTGCGCATTGTAGTAAAAGATAAGTTTGGGGTAGAGCTGCATGAATAGACCAAAGCGCGATATAGGAGCCAGGGGTGAAAACCAGGGGCTGATCTCTTGAAAAAAGCGGGGAAGAGGTTGTTGAAAGGGATTACAGACCAGGCAAAGCACAGCCACCTGGATTACAAGGAGGACCTGGAGCAGGATACGGAAAATTGGCTGGCTCAGCCTGCGCCAGGCGAAGAGGGCCATTCCTGCATAGGCCAGGAACCAGAAAAGATACTTTTCATTTTCCAGCCAGAAGGGAAGGACATACTTGGGCGGTGCCGCCGGATCATACAGGGGAAGTGTATAGGAGGAACGGCTATTGGCTGCTGCCAGCCATCGATTGATTTCATGGGCCAGGTTTTCCGGAAGGCGCAGGACCACGTGCTGATATATTTCCCAATGAAACCAGATGACCAGGATCGATCCTGCTGCCAATAGAGCCAAAATGCCTAATATCAGGTAATATGCAACACGCTCAGTCAGTCCGCCGGACTGTTTTGCCTGCAAGGGGATGCAGACCGCCAAGGCCGCTGCAGCAATTAGAAGAAGATAGATCAGGAAGCTGCCTGCGGTCTGATAGAAATCTATGGCCGAACCAAGGTCTGGCATCAGATGGGCTCCATTCCTTTTAAATACTCAGGTAGAAGGTGGAAGGCTAAAGGTGGAAGGTAAAAGAAAACTGACAATTAATAATTGGCTTCAGCCTTCTACCTTTCACCTAAACACCCATTTGTTCCACAGATACACGGCAGCTATAGGGTAATATCCGGCGTTTTGCAAGTGGTTCGTGCGTGTTGCTAATTTTCCATAGATACAAAAGCAATTTGTGTCCGTGTAGTGTATACATCTCCGCACATTGACTTTTTTCTCTCCGTCTTCTATGGATACACGTTTATGGAACAGTATGTTGCGGCAGTTGGAGAGACTGTAAGTTTTTTTCAGAGAGAGCTGCCCTGGACCCCGGATGTATGCCTGGTGCTAGGCACGGGCCTGGGGGGTGTAGCCAGGGCAATGGATATGGTCTGGAAAGCCGACTATGGTGATATTCCCAATTTTCCGGTGTCCACTTCCCCTGACCACGCTGGGAAGCTCCTGGTGGGTAAGATCGGGAATGCCAAAGTAGCCCTGTTTCAGGGACGATTTCACTTCTATGAGGGTTACAGTACAAGGGAGCTTACATTCCCCATTCGGGTAATGGCTGGCCTGGGAGCAAAGGTACTGATCGGGTGTAACGCGGCAGGGGGCCTTAACCTGGATTTTTCCTCAGGGGACCTGATGCTGATTACTGATCACATAAACCTGATCCCGGACAACCCGCTGAGAGGGCCCAACATAGACAGATGGGGGCCGAGATTTCCTGACCTTTCAAAGGCTTACTCCATCACCCTCAGAGAAAAGATTATTCAAGTAGCTGAGAACCTGGATATGGTCTTGAGGGAGGGAATATTTGTGGCTGTTCCAGGCCCCAGTCTCGAGACCCCTGCAGAGACCAAGTTTCTCAGGATGATTGGAGCGGATGCCGTGGCCATGTCCCTGGTGCCGGAGGTAATTGTTGCTGTTCATGCAGGGATGGAGGTACTGGGGATCTCGGTTATTGCCAATGTAAATGATCCGAACAATTTCCAGCCTATCCTTATAGATGACGTTATAGCTCGGGCCCGGAAGGCGGAACACCGTCTGGAGCGTCTTCTGGTAGCTTTTTTAGTGAAGCGTTCACAGGGCATCGCATCTGCTTTGTTGTCGGGTACTTGAAGTACAGGGAGTACGTCTGCGTACCCGTACGCCTCGCATTTGCAACACCCTGTAAACGCTTACAGTTCGGTGGGTTATAAGGAGCACTTAAAGTGGAATCAGTAGATTTTTTGATATGTGGTGAAATTCTCATGTCTCACCCGAATGATTCCCCAATCCCTGGGGGAGCCGTTGCCATAAGAGATGATACTATAGTTGCAGCCGGTCCTTTGCCTGAACTTTCAAAAAGTTTTATTGCAAATAAAACCATTAACAGGCCATCAGGACTCATACTTCCAGGACTCATGAATTCCCATACCCATGCTGCCATGGTCCTTTTCAGGGGCCTTGCTGATGACCTCCCTCTTAAAACGTGGCTTGAGGACCACATTTTTCCTGCTGAGGCCAGGTTGACCTCAGAACTTGTAGCACTCGGGACTGAGCTCGCCTGTGCAGAAATGATACGGTGCGGAACCACTAGTTTTGTGGACATGTATATGTTCGAAGACAGTGTTGCCTCTGTGGCTGACAGGGTAGGGCTCAGGGCTTGGCTTGGAGAGGGGGTATTTGATTTTCCGTCACCATCGTTTTCCTCCGGAGAAGAGGCCCTTAAAGAGACGGAACGTTTGATGGACAAATGGAAGGGGCATCCGAGGATCACCATAACCGTTGATCCTCATACGCCCTATACCTGCAGACCTGAACTGCTCAAGCACTCACAGAAGTTGGCAGAGGCCAGGGACGCACTGATAGTAATCCATCTTGCCGAGACAGAATGGGAGAACGCGGAGATCCGAAGACTCTGCGGGGTTTCTCCGGCAGAGCATCTGGACAGGCTCGGCCTTCTTGGAGATCGATTGCTTGCCATCCACTGTGTGAGCTTGAGCAAAAATGACATATCGCTTTTGGCCCGGAGAGATGTCCGGGTAGTTCATTGTCCGGAGAGCAACCTCAAGCTGGCCTCCGGGATTGCCCCTGTGCCAGAGCTCCTTGAAGCCGGTGTGACAGTTGCCCTGGGGACGGACGGGGCTGCCAGCAACAATGACCTTGATCTTATGAGTGAGATGGATACTGCTGCAAAGCTACATAAGGGCGTTAGAAAAGATCCAACCCTAATATCCGCCCCTGAGGCCTTTTCCATGGCTACTACCTGGGCGGCAAAGGCCCTGCACAGAGAGGACCTTGGATGCCTGCGTGAAGGTTCCAAGGCAGACCTGATAGTGGTGGACATGAATCAGGTACACCTCCGGCCTTGCTATAATCCTATATCTCACCTTGTCTATGCGGCAAGGAGCGGAGACGTACAGGATGTTATGGTGGCAGGACGCATGCTCATGGAGGACAGGGTGCTTACTACTATTGACGAAGGAAGGCTGCTTGAACGTCTTTCAAGGGCCGTGGGGGAACTGGGACTGGGCTAAGGCAACAGGGCAAATGCCTTTTCCACTGCCTCTTTTGCCGATTTGACATAGTGAACGTCCGAGAGGTGCTTCCATGTCTTCAAGCCAACCACAGGCTTCCACATCTTGAGTGCAAGGGCTATTTCCGACAAGGTGCCATGAGAGCCTGATATGGCGATTAGTACGTCACAGCTCCTGACGAGTATGACGTTTCTGGCGTGTCCCATGCCGGTGACCACAGGGATCCGGATGTACGGATTGGCGTCAGTGGCCTTGACTCCGGGAAGAATACCAACAGTGATACCACCTGCTTCAACGGCCCCTTTGGCTGACGCCTCCATTACTCCAGCAAGGCCGCCGCAATAAAGGATGGCCTTGTGTTCAGCAACCCTGCGGCCGACTTCTTCTGCCAGCGCACTTATTTTCGGATCACACAGACCCGCTCCGATAATTCCAACTTTTGTCATTATGCCTTCCAACCATGATCCCCCACAAGTTTCACAAAGCGGACACCACCCATATCTTCCTGATGGATTTTACCGTTGGACTTGGTGATTTTTACAAGCACCTGCGAGTATTCATCTCCAACAGGAATGATCAAAATGCCTGGGTCATTAAGCTGATCGATAAATGGCTGAGGCACTGATGGTGAACCTGCAGTCACGATTATGGCGTCAAAAGGGGCCTCACTCTGCCACCCCCATGTGCCGTCGTCTAATTTGAGCATAATATTTGTGTATTTAAGTCTTTCCAGGATTTTTCTGGCCCCTGGGAGCAAAGCATGGATACGTTCCACGCTGTACACAACCCTGACAAGCTCAGCCAGAATAGCTGCCTGATAGCCTGAACCTGTTCCCACCTCCAGCACTTTTTCATCACCCTTCAGTCCTAACTGCTGGGTCATGAAGGCCACAATATAGGGTTGGGACATGGTCTGGTTACTCCCGATTGGAAGGGGAAAGTCACCATAGGCCTGGTCCCAGAGCGCCTCGTCTACAAAGAGATGCCGAGGTACTTTGCGCATTGCCTCCAGAACACGAGGATCTTTGATTCCCCTTCGTTCAATCTGATGGGCAACCATTCTGTCCCTGGATATTCTGAATTGATTATTGGGCTTAGCTTTGGATACCTTGAACATAGTAAACAGCCTTGACTACCTGTCCTGATTCCAGGACAATTTGCAGGCACTCTACCTCTTCTTTACCAAGATGACGTCCCAGAAAGGGTATGCGTTGCCAAAAGTGCCTATGCACATCATAATAATACCATTCTTCCTGACCGGCCTGATTTATTCTTGCTGCGTCTGGCAGGCCAAAAAACTCGGATATTTCGGTTTTGGGCTGGCCCTGTTTCACCAATGAGGCATCTACTGCAAGATATTTTTTGGGCGTGCCCGCGCAGGATGCAAGAAATAATATCAAAATTCCGATAAGAAAAAGTGAGGGCAAAATATTTTGTTTTATTTTCATTTTGTTTTTATCTTTTAGGTATTTTTACTAAACCATATACAATGTTACAAATCTTTTCAAATAAAAAAGGAACAAATTGATGAGATGCCCAAAATGCGGAAGAATAAGCTTTGATTATCTTGAGAATTGCTCAAATTGCGGACAGGATCTGAGGAAAATTTCTGCAGGACTTGGAAGTTTTGCAAAACCGGATACCGAACTCATCTGGTTCAGCAAGGATTCCAGGGCAGATAGTATCAAGACTGAGCCCGAAGCTCCTGTTGTAGAGCAGGAAGCCGGAAATTCAGTGGACCTTTCCGAAATTGATGTCTCTGACCTGCTGGATGCTCCCGGCACTGGCACTGATGTGGAGAAAATCGATTCCAGCGATCTTGAGCCAGTGGTCGATGACGAGAGTTTTCAGCAGGCTTTGGATCAGGTCCTAAAAGATGAATGACAGATTATAGCCCTTTATAGATAATGCTGAATGTTGAATGCTGAATTGTGGAAGAAGATTTAAAAAACATATACCTTAATTCAAAATTCAACATTCATAATTTATTGTGCGCAGCAGATGGGGTATTTTCAGCGATATCCGCTGTAATAGCACGTTTCCCATTGACAGTTTCGCTTATCCTATTGGGCGGAACAACAATGTCTCGTGCAAGCCTATTTATACTGAGACCCATCGATTCCATAAAGTCATCCCGTAAAATTTTACCTGGGATAGACGTAATATGCCAAACGGATATTACTTGTAATGCTTCAAATCAGCCGACTGAAAAGTGCGTCCCCTAAATATATCCATAGGGCTTGACTGGTTTTGGCCTGCTACCATGAAAAAAGTATAAGGGACTTTTTTAAAGTTGAAAGGACTGGTATATTGTAAGCGTTCACAGGGCACCGCATCTGCTTCGTTGTCGGGCACTTGAAGTACAGGGAGTATGTCTGCGTACCCGTACGCCTCGCATCTGCAAGCACCCTGTAAACGCTCACAGTTCGGTGGGTTACTGTAAAACGGGCGTTGTAACCCCGTGAACGGTTACGGTATATTAATATTAAAGTAAGTTGCAAATAGCTCGAATACTAAATTCCAGGGAGTAGGAAATGGTGGAACAATTCAAGATTTCATCCCAGATGACCAAAAAAGAGATAATTGAAGAATATTCCGGTCTTCTCGAAGCTTACAAAAAAAAGGTGAAGGATGCCAAAGAGTCTGAGAAATGGCGCTCTGAAGCAGAAAAATACAAAGAGTCGGCAGCATTGGAGGCCGCAAAAGAGGCAACAGTACACGGAGTAATTGAAAACGTCACTACTCTCAAGGGGTTGTTAGGAAAGACCCTGAGCGATCTAACAGACAGGCTGTCCTCTCAGGCCGAACGTCTTGAGGAGCTGAAAAGCGCAGTAGCACTTCAAGAGAAGAGGCTTAAAGAACTCTATGACATAGAAGAGGCATCTGATGCCTTGAATAAGCTGGTTGATGCCTATGAAGAGAGAAAAACCGTAGCTGAAACAGAATTTGCTTCAAGCATAACAAAGCTGGAGTCGGATTATGAAGAAAAATTTGCGGTTCTTGAAAAGAAATACTCTGAGCTGCAGGGCAATCTTCAAAAAGAGATAGAGGGGAAAAGGGCTGAATGGGAAGATGAGAAAAAACGTTTTTCCCGCGAAATAGAAGAGGATGAGTCACTCACAAAGCAGAAGTGGGAACGTGAACAAGCTGAGTATATCTATGAACGGGATCGTACCAGAAAATTAGAAGAGGATAAATATAAGGAGAATAGGGCATTTCTTGAAAAAGAATTCCAGGAGTTGAAAGAAAGCACGGAAAAGGAGTTTGCAGAGAGGGAGACAGCGCTTGTAGCACAGGAATCCGAACTAAAGGATCTGAGAGAACAGGTCAAGAAGTTCCCAGGTATGCTTCAAAACGAAGTCGAGAAAGAAAAAAAAGAAGCAATTGCAGCAGTTACCCGCGAAATGGAACAAAAAAAGCAGATGGCTGCTACAGAAAGGGAGTGGGAACGCAAGGTTTATCAGCAAAAAATCGAGTTCCTGGAGGATACTATCGCCTCTCGAGAAAAGGAGGTTACAGAACTTAAAGCTGAAACAAGCTCAGCCATGAAGCAGGTCCACCAGATAGCTGAAAAGGCCATAGCAGGAGCATCCCAGGCAAAAGCGTTTACATCAGTGAGAGAGATAGCATTAGAACAAGCCAAAAAGCCTGAAATCACAGGGAAGGCTGAAAATTAAAATCTTAAGGATGATTACGCTGCAAAAAGTCCTTTTGCGGTCTTCGGGTTTTGGCCATTTGGAACCCTAAAAATGCGGAATTAGACTTGAAATAACTATACTAATAGGCTACATATTTTGGGCACGGGCGGTTAACTCAGTGGTTAGAGTGCCATCTTCACACGGTGGAAGTCACTGGTTCAAATCCAGTACCGCCTACCAATAGAATCAGAGAGTTACGATGTTTTGTCGTAACTCTTTTTTGTTTCTGCTACCATTTTGCTATTGCTTTGCCTCTTTGCTACAGAGAATTTTTAAAAAAATCCTGACTATCCTCTTCCCGTGCCTTGTCCCAAATCCGCTGTGATTGTTCACCGCTTTTACCCATTCCTGCAAGGTCCAGCAATCCCGGCATATGGTCTTTGTCAAACTCCACAAGAAGGTCAATATCACTGCCCGGCTTTAACTCATCCCGCAGAGCAGAACCGAAAAGAGACATTTTGGTTATATGATTTCTCCGGCAGAATGTTTCCAGTTCCGATTTGGGAATATAATCCGTGAGTTTGAACATAATGCAACCCCTCTTTTTATAGTGATATAACCTTTAAGCTTCAACGCTCATCAAAACTAACCAATGAGGCATGCCACCATGATAGCAATTCGCTAAAATCAACGTTAATTAAACTATTAAACTAACTCCGTCCCGCAAATTTCACACTCTTTTTCTGGAACAGGTGTGGTCACATTAGAGGTTTTCGATATGCACAGGTTCAACAGGATCAGCTAAATCAAAACCGAATACCCGTGAATAAAAATACAGTTCAGCATCAAATGTACGTTTAATATTTTCGGCAATTCGAAAACCGTGCTGCTCTTTCTCAAAGGGGACATAAGCAACAGGCAGTCCTTTCTCACGGAGTATCTTAAACATCATTTCCGCCTGATTGGGCGGCACAATCTTGTCTTCAAGTCCTTGGAAAAAGATAACCGGACACGAAAGGCATTCAGCAAAATGAATGGGTGATCGTTTCTTGTAAAGGTCACGACGCTCAGGATATGGACCGATCAGATGATCCAGATAATGTAATTCAAACTTGTGTGTTTCTTTGGTCAGGGCCTCCAGATCGCTGATACCGTAATAGCTTGCGCCAGCCTTAAAGATGTTGTAGAAAATGAGAGCGCAAAGTGTTGTATAGCCTCCTGCACTGCCGCCCCTGATTGCAAGCCGGTTATCATCGATGTCAAAATGCTTCGTAAGATAAAGGGCACTGTTCACACAGTCGTCCGTGTCAACGATTCCCCACTGGCCTTTGAGACGTTGGCGGTATGCCCGGCCGTAACCAGAGCTGCCTCCATAGTTCACGTCCATAACTGCAATTCCTCGGCTGGTCCAATACTGAATCCCAAGATTGAGAGTCCCAGAAGTTGCCGCAGTGGGCCCACCGTGGGTCATGACAAGGAGCGGAGGCCGCTCACCGTTTGGTGCTGCATAATTCCGATTTTTCGGTGGATAAAAGAAGCCATAGGCTTTCTGCCCGTGTACTGTAGGGAAGTCGATCGATTTCGGCAGGGAGAGGAATCCTGGATCAATCGTAACATCACTCGATCGACGTAATACCTCAAGCTTCCGCGTGGCAAGGTTGAGCTGGACAACAGATCCGGGTTCGTTGGAGGAACCCGCAAAAAACACAGCACGTCCGGGAACTGCCTTGAGAAAACCGATTTCTGTGAAAGGGGTGTCAATTGCTTTCAATTCCCTAGTTACAGTGTCAATGCATGCCAGTTGCCATATCCCTTTATGGGTATAGGAACAGATAATTCGACGCTTTGATTCAAAGGCATATGTAGACATTCCAAATATCCATTGCGGCACACCGAACTCGGCCTCCATTCGAACGACGGGCTCGATTCGTCCGTCATGCCAGCGGTAGAGGTTCCACCAGCCTGTCTGATCGGAGACAAAGTACAGCATACCGTCAGGTGACCATTGTGGCTGAAAGATGGACTCATCAAGGCCGCCTGCCAATTGTTCAGAGCGCATTACTGAACCGTCTGCGTTTAACTCCCCCATCCAGAGTTCGGTCCCATCCCAGGGCATGTTGGGATGGTTCCAGGAAAGCCATGCTAAATGGAATCCATCGGGACTGATACAGGGAGAGGAATAGAAGTCATTGCCAGAAACAATGATTTTGACTTCATCTCCACTGCCAAGATCGAGACTTACCAAGCTATTGGTAACCTCGTCCACGGCATTGGAATGGTCCTCGCACACACAGATTATCCTGCCTCGCCGGTGATCGATGATCCCATCGGCAAAGCGCAAATCAGCATCAGGGGAAATTGGCCTCGGCTCAGATCCTGGATCCTGAAGGTAGAGGCGCTGATCGGAATAGTTGGAGAAGTAAACTTTGCCATATTCGATAACAAAGGAGCCGCCGCCATACTCATGCACCCGCGTTCGCGCATTAAATGAGGATGGCGTGATATCTATTGTCCGTCCATCTGGAGTGTGCCGAACAACAACATGCCGTCCACCCTCTGATGGGCGCATCTCGATCCAATAGACGTTTTCGCCATCAAGCGCTATCTGATTGAATCCAATGGTATTAGAGACAATCAGGTCGGAAGTAATCGGCGACTTCCAAGATCCGTAAGGTGCTATTTGTGGTCTGGACATCCTTTTTCTCCATACCTATTAGTGAACGAAGTCACTTGCTAGAAGAGCTGGATATGGAGCTGAAAGGGTTACTCTTGAAAAGATCCAGATCAAGCCTCTGGTACAAGTCTTACCGAACATTACCTCTCTCCTGGAAATTATGAACTCCAGACCTGGAAATGCAAAGGAGGATACCTAGCAGGCTGTTGAAAGACTCCTTGGCGAATCCCTTTTGGCCATTTCTACTACAACTTCATGGTAAAGCGAAGCGGTAAAAATTATAGCTGCTTGAAAGGCGTTAGCCCGAGTTGCTGCAAGTTCAGCATAGCAAGCTTAGGAGTTTCAGAAATGGCCATTCGGTAAAAAAAGAACTTTTTCAATGGGGATAGGGGAGTTAGCTTAATAGTTTAACATCATACTCTTTTGCAAATTTTTTATCT
>Ga0075115_10000413_pt1 | contig 20862 bp, 25 predicted proteins | sample AntAceMetag02UKH_FD_69785 | JGI IMG/M metagenome (GOLD analysis project Ga0075115, IMG submission 69785) | Saline lake microbial communities from Ace Lake, Antarctica - Antarctic Ace Lake Metagenome 02UKH | ecosystem: Environmental > Aquatic > Non-marine Saline and Alkaline > Saline | place... | reverse complement strand
TCGTTCATTTTTTCTCCTTTTGGGATTTATATTATTTGTGCCAAGCAATAGATATTATTCGGCACTCGTTTTTACAATTCGTAACACTGCCTGGCAAAAAAATAATCGGGCTCTTTGTTTCCGAACGATTACCTTGCCTAGCGTGTGAAGTTTTGCTCAACCGGTAACACAATTGTCAATATCGTGTTACCGGTTGAGCAAAAAAAATGCACGCTACCAACCAGCTCTTTGTCTCATCCTCCATGCCGGTGGGATTGGCCACCGTATGGGTGGGCGTGGCGGTGGTCATGGAGCGATGACTTGTGACATTCTGCCACTCTGCCCTGATCCATGGCCAGAATATCCTGGCTGGTCTCGGCCAGAAAGTCCCAATCGTGGGAGATGATCACATAGGCGAGATCAAGCCCAGTGAGGATTTCAATGAGCCTGGCCCTTGTGGCAGGGTCCAGGTTGTTGGTCGGCTCGTCCAGGAGTAAGGCCTTGGGCTGCATGGCCAGGGAGACTAGTTTCTTCTCGCCCCCGGAAAGCTGGTGGGTGATCCGTTTTTCAAGCTCGGCTAGCCCTAGATCGTTGAGGGTCTGCAGGGCCATCTCCCGGGCCTCGACCGGACTGGCACCGAGATTGAGGGGGCCAAAGGCCACATCCTCAAGTACGGTGGGTGAAAAGAGCTGGTCGTCGGCATCCTGAAAGAGCAGGCCAATCTCTTGGCGTAATTCCTTGAAATTCTGGGTACTGCGCAACTCGTTGCCTTTGAAAAACAGCGTGCCGGTCTTAGGCTTAAGTAATCCCATGATGACATGAAAGAGAGTGGTCTTACCACAGCCGTTGGGGCCGACCAGGCCAATATGCTGTTGTTTATGGAGGGTAAGATTTACCCTGTCCAGTACCGGTTTTGCTGCGCCGGAGTAGACATAAGTAACATCCTGTAATTTGATCAGGGGCGACTTGGTCATGTTTTTCTCATGTAAGTAAAAATTCTAGACCACCGAGTCCAATCACGGTGGTCAGTATGATAATCAGGAAAATCAGGTCGCCCTTGGTCATTATCTGTTCATTGAGGTTATAAAATCGACCATGAAAACCGCGTAGCAGCATGGCCTGCCCTACTCGCTCGGCTCGGTTCCAGCTCTTGACCAGGGTCATACCAAAGAGGTGACCATAGGTTCGGTAGGTGTGGAGGTTGGTGCCGGGCCTAAAACAGCGGAGCTTGGCGGCTCGGGCCAAGCGCTGATATTCCTGACTGACTACAAAGATATAGCGATAGGAAAAGAGCAGCAGCAGGCATAGCTTATTCGGCAACCGCAACCTCTCCAGGCCATGGCCCAAGTCGGCCACGCTGGAGGTGGCCAGCAGGGTGATAAAGATTAGGATGATACCGTTTGTCTTGATGGTTATTAAAGTGGCCAGTTCAATCCCTTGTCTGCTCAGGTTTATAGGGCCGAAGCCAATCGTATCACCAGGATAAGTCAGAGGCAGGGTGAGCCAGAGAAGCCCGATGAAGCTATTTACCACCAGCATCCGCATCAGGACCTGACTCAATCCAAGCCTGGAGATAAGCAAGAGGGAAAGGCCCACCACCAGCCCGGCCAGGCCAGTAAAACAACTTTGGCAAAGGGCGATCACTAGGGTTAGGGCCATGGCCCCGACTATCTTGACCCTGGTGTCGGTTCGGTGGAGCCGGGAATCGCCCTGACTGAATTGCTCAAAGGTCATTTGGCCTGGTACTCGTCCATATAGATCCACAGCACAGCGCCCAATTCGACAGCCTTGGCTTCACCCTTGGGATTCTTCAGGGTATAGTCGGCCTCGTTCAGGGCGGAAAAACCCCACCAGCCTCCCCTTGGGCAGGTGAAGGTGAAGATGCCGTTGGCATCGGCCTTGACGACCTGGGTGACGTGGTAATCGCTGGGAGCGGCAAGAGAGCCGTCCTGGTTATAAAGTTCTACCTCCACCTCGGCATTGGGGACGGGTTTGCCGTTCATCAAGACCTTGCCAGAGAAACTGTTGCCAGCATAGTTACCAAAGGGTCTAAGTAGGGGGACGATCTCCGTGGGCAGACCCATTGGCTCGTCCCAGCCCTCATCCGCACCAAATGCGGCGACGATGGTCTTGGTGTAATGGATGATGGAGAGATCCTCGGCCGGTTCCCAGTAAGGCTTAGGCACCATGGCAAAATGATAGACTCCCGGCCGTTTTACCCGGTAGTTGGTCTGCCATGCCTTATGGTCCATGACCTTGATCTCTTTGAGTGAGCCCAAGAGGTCGGTCTGCTTGCCGTCTTTGCTGACATAGAATTTTTTCGGCTTGTTGAGATCCATGCCAATAAGCTCAAAGGGATGGGAAAAAGACAGGGAAAGTTCCACCGACTTTTTCTGTTGGGTGACGATATTGTCGGACGGTATCACCATACCGAAATGGGCCATGGCTTGGCTGGCTGTGCCAAGAAGTAAGCCTGCTACACAACTAGTCATTATCATTTTTCGAATCATTTCTTTTCTCCTTTCGTTGATTTAATATATGCAATAATTCCTGCCAGACCGAGGATATAACCGATACCTCCGAGGATATCCTGCAGACTAGGACCTTTGTCTTGGCTTTGGGCCAGCAAGCGTTTGATGGGGCTAAGCTTTTTATCCATGGCCTCTTCCACCACCCGGCGAATAAGCTCTTCGTTTGTTGAGATGGGCTTTGTCGTCATGCTTGCCGGGGCTACTTCGGTAAGCTGGTCGCTGGTCGATTCCGATTCGCTTTCACCATCACCCAGGTACTCTGCGGCCTCCAGCAGCCATTCGCCGCGATGACCTTCGCCGACATTGATAATGATCCGCAGATCCAGATGACCATGGCGGGCCTCCTCCGGGATCGGGAAACGGAATTCCCCCTGGTCATCGGTGCGGCTGGTAAGCAAGGTTCTGGCGCTGGCCGCATCCTGGACAATGATCTCCGAGCCTTTGGGGGCCCGACCGCCGCTGAAGGCGGTCTCGCCAATAATGGTATTGCCTTCAGCGTAGGCAAAGATTCGCACCTTGTGGGCCTGGGAGACTGATGGCAGAAAACAAAAGACAGAGGCCAGTAGGCAGAGGGTTATGCATTTCTTTAGTATCGACATTCCTTAACTCCTAATTGCAATATCTCCGGTTTAACCCGGGCCAGAAAAGTGACGGTGAACATGGTAATAAAGCCCTCAATGATCATCACCGGCAGGTGGGCGGCGACGACAATCTTGGCGGTGGCCAGGAAGCCTGAATCTGACAGAGCCAGGGCCAGAGCCATGAGCAGGGAGGCCAGGAAGACGGAGAGAAATCCTCCGATAAATCCAGCTACAGGCCGGTATTTAGGCCGCTCTAGCCAAGGCCGCAACAGGTAGAAGCAGAGCAGGGCCGGGGCCGCCATATTAAAGGTGTTAACCCCCAGCACCACGATGCCACCGTACTGGAAAAAGATAGCCTGAAGCAGCAGGGCGATAAGGATCGCCGGGAAACTGGCCCAGCCCAGCACCACCCCGAGCAGGCCATTGAGTACCAGGTGGACACTGCCCGGCCCCAGGGGCACATGGATGAGGGAGGCCACAAAAAAGGTGGCCGCCAAAATGGCCACGCCCATAATCCGATCATAATTAAGCCTTTTCAGACCAATGGCCGTAGCCATCGCGGTCAAGGCTCCACCACTGATCAATACAGGTGCCGATAATATACCTTCTGAGATGTGCATAAGTTTTGCCTTTTGTGTTACAAATAAATAAATCGTGTTACCGGTAGGTAAAAAAATATTAGCTTCTTACTGCCCAGAGCTAGAAAACTAATCCTTCGCTATTGAGAACAGCCTGAAACTACAAAAAACTTATAACCACCAAGAATCTTACACCCCTCAAGGGGGTACTAAAAAGAGTCCTCTTGAGGGGTACGATTGTCTTAAGAGAGGGCCTTGCCTGTGCTGCTCATGGCCAGATTACCGTCCCGGATCCCGCGCAGGGCAATGAGCCGGTTTGCCAGTTGCTGCACCTCTCCGGCCTTACCTCGAACAATAATTACTTCCGTGCAATTATCATGGTCCATGTGGACATGGGTGGAAGAGACAATATGGTGATGAAAATCATGCTGAGCGTCGGTCACTTTTTCCTGAAGTTTAGGCTAATGGTGGTCAAAGACCAGGCTGATGATCCCCATTACCTGTTTATCCGCCTGCCACTCCTTCTTGACCATAGCCTTGCGGATCAGATCCCGGATGGCTTCTGGACGGTTGTCATATTGGTGGGCCTGGATATATCGGTCAAACTTATCAAGCAGGCTTTCTTCGAGGGGATATATAGAAAATCGTTTGAGCATTTTTTTTCCACATGTATCGTGAGGGGGCTGTCACCCCTTTCTTTATCATGAGTGCACCAGACAGGGACTTGCCGTAACACCTTTATATAATTCGTGTTACCAGAGCATGCTTTTGGCTCTCTGTCAAGAAAAAAGTTACCCTATGCAAAGGCTTACACCTATAGGGATTTTCTATTTGCCTTATCGGAAATATTGTGTCAATGTCATGTCGTTTAGTAATTTCACTTAGATTTTAGGACAATTAATGCTGAATCGTTACCATCAAAAATACTGAGAATGCCTAAATGGCAACCAACCCGGTCTGGGTTGGAATAACATCTCAGCTCCGGTTTCTTCGTCTCTTCTGATCCCTTCGGTCTAAATCAGGCCACGCATATCCTTCTTAGGTATATCAGTCGGTCAAGTAACCGTCTGAGCCAATTGTGAAAGTTTCTTGCATGTATTGTTGCGTGCTCGATTGATTTTCATTCCTCCAGAACCTCTCTCCGAGGTTGTGGGGGTGTAATTTAAGAAGGAGTTCTTTTTATGAATACAGAAGTACAAACTGCGTCCACCACTTTAAGTGGGGCAGTTATGGTGGTGGGTGGTGGCGTTGCCGGTGTCCAAACCGCCCTTGATCTAACTGAATTGGGCTATAAGGTCTATTTGGTGGAAAAGTCAGGCGCTATTGGTGGCGTTATGGCTCGGCTGGATAAGACCTTCCCTACCAATGACTGCTCTCTCTGTATCCTGGCGCCCAAACTGGTGGAGGCTGGTCGCGACCCAAATATCGAAATCATTACCAAGTCTGAGCTTATCGATCTGCAGGGTTCGCCCGGCCGCTTCACGGCTAGAGTCAAAAAGCAGCCCAGATATATCGATGAAGAGATTTGTACCGGCTGTGGTCAGTGTACCCTCTATTGTCTCAAGGAGATAGGCGACGACTATAACGAAAATCTCAAACATACCCAGGCCGCCCATATTGATTATACCCAGGCCGTACCTCCTTCATATCATATCGACGCCAAGGCCTGCCTGCGCCTGAACTACGAGACCTGTGGCCTCTGTGCCGTGGTCTGCCAGGCCAAGGCCATCCACTTTGATGAGCAGGAAAAGACTCTGGAGATTTCAGTGGGGGCAGTGATCATGGCTCCGGGTTTCGGGCGAATCAGCACCGAGGTCATGGCCCGTTATGGTTGGGGCAAATTTAAGGATGTTCTCAGCGCCTTTGAACACGAACGATTGATGTGTGCCTCTGGTCCCACTGGCGGCGCGATCCGCCGTATTTCCGACCATAAACACCCGAAAAAGATTGCTTTCCTGCAATGTATTGGCTCCCGTGATGTGACCTGCGGTAATAATTACTGCTCATCAGTTTGTTGTATGTACGCCATCAAACAGGCTACCTTGGCCCGGGAACATGATCCTGACTGTGATATCACTCTCTTCTATATAGATATTCGCACTCACGGTAAGGGCTTTGATGCAGCTCGGCAGCGAGCCACCAAGGAAAACAATTTTCGGATAATCTATGCCAGGCCTCCCAAGGTGGAGGATGTCTTTGATGGCAAACTGCTCCTGACCTGGGCCACTGACGATGGCCAGCATGAATACGAAAAATTCGACATGGTGGTTCTTTCTCAGGGGTTGGAGGCTCCAGATGATGCTGAACAACTAGCCCAGGCTGCTGGTATTGAACTCAATGAATATCTCTTTGCTCAGACCGGTAATTACACGCCATTGGCTACCAGTCGTCCTGGAGTATATGTTATTGGTGCCTTTCAAGGTCCCAAGGATATTCCAGACTCTGTAACCCAGGCCAGTGGTGCTGCTGCCCTCTGTGCGGGGCAGCTGGCCCCGGCTCGGTCCAGTGAAACCATCAAGGCCAGCTTTCCTGATGAGCGTGATGTCAGCAACGAAGAGGCCCGGATTGGTGTCTTTGTCTGCCATTGCGGCATCAATATTGGTGGGGTGGTGGATGTGCCAGCCGTGGCCGATTATGCCAAAGGCCTGCCGGGTGTTGTCTATGCCGCCGACAATCTCTATTCCTGCTCCCAGGATACCCAGACCCTGCTTGTGGAAACTATCCATAAGCATAATCTTAATCGCCTGGTGGTGGCGGCCTGTACGCCACGTACCCACGAGCCGCTCTTTCAGGCCACCATGCGTGATGCGGGCCTCAATCGTTCCCTCTTTGAGATGGCCAATATTCGCGACCAATGTTCCTGGGTGCATATGCATGAACCTGAGGCAGCCACCCAGAAGGCCAAGGATGCGGTGCGGATGGCCGTGGCCAAGGCCGTACACCTTACCTCTCTTGCAGAGCAACAATTGCCGGTGACTCCCTCGGCCCTGGTTATAGGTGGTGGATTGGCTGGCATAACCTCTGCCTTGGCCATTGCCAAGCAGGGCTTTGTGGTAACCCTGGTGGAACGGGATAAAACCTTGGGCGGCAAAGCCCGGCTCCTTAGTGCAGATCGGCATGGCAATGACCCAAAGCAGGTAATTTGCGACTTGGTTATCCAGGTTAAGGAAGACCCGCAGATCACCGTTCTTACCAAGGCTAAGGTGGTTGCGATCTCCGGCTATGTGGGCAATTTCACTACCACCGTGTCGACAGATAAGGCCAGTGAGATAATTAACCATGGTGTGGCGGTACTAGCCACTGGCGGTAGGCCCTATGAGCCGACTCAGTATCTCTATGGCAAATCCACCAAGGTGATGACCCAGTTAGACCTGGAAGCTCGCTTAGCCGGTAAGCGGCCGCTAGCCAAAAAGACCAGACAGGTGGTGATGATCCAGTGTGTCGGTTCTCGGGGCGAGGATCTCTCCTATTGCAGTCGGGTCTGTTGTGGTCAGGCCCTGAAAAACGCCATCCGACTTAAAGCAGAGCAGCCAAGTTCACAGATTACCATTCTCTATCGCGACATGCGGGCCTATGGCTTCATGGAAGATGATTACCGTCGGGCCAGGCAGCAGGGGGTCATCTTTAGTCGTTATGAGGTCGACAACAAGCCTGAAGTCAAGCTGGGAAAGGGCAAGACCAGTCCCTTGCTGGTTACTTATTTTGATTCGCTTCTTGGTGAGTCAATGGAACTGGCTACGGATCTCTTGGTCTTGTCAACGGGCATTGTTCCGGAAGATCCCACCGAGTTGGCCCAGATGCTCAAGGTGCCGGTCACGGCTGAAAAATTCTTCCTAGAGGCTCATGTCAAGCTGCGACCGGTGGATTTGCCGGTGGATGGCACCTATGTCTGTGGTTTGGCCCATTCACCCAAGAGCATGGATGAGACCATTGCCCAGGCCCAGGCTACAGCTGGTCGTGCCTGTCAGCCCCTGGCCAAGGGCTTCATTACTCCGGCGCCCATTGTCTCTAAAGTGGATCCGGCCCTCTGTATTGGTTGTGGAGTCTGCGAGACCTTTTGTCCTTATAAGGCTATCCAGATCTACAAGGAGGGCAAGAGGCGCAAGGCCAAAACCATCACCGCCTCCTGCAAGGGTTGTGGGGTCTGCGCGGCTCGTTGTCCCACCTTGGCTATTGATATGGGGCGTTTCAGCATGGCTGGCATCATGGCCCAGATTCATGCCTTTGGAAATGATGACTTAGAAAATAAAACGGAGCAAAGAGATGTCTGATTATAGTCCGAAAATACTTGGTTTTTTATGTAACTGGTGCTGCTATACCGCCGCTGATTCAGCAGGCGTTGGCCGCTACCAGTATCCCCCTAATATGCGGGTTATCCGCATGATGTGTACCGGTCGTCTCGACCCTTCATTTCCATTGGAGGGGCTGGCAAAAGGGGCAGATGGTATCTTTGTTGGGGGCTGCCACCCTGGCGAATGTCACTACAGCGATGGCAATTACCACGCCCTGATCACCGGTTCTCTGGTTCATGAAACCTTGGTGCGACTAGGAATCAACAAGGAGCGATTTCTCATTGATTGGGCCTCGGCCGCTGAGGGACCAAATTTTGTCAAGATTATCACTGCATTCACAAAAAGAATTGCCAGGCTGGGACCATTAGGAGAGGCCGAAGGCTTGGCTGGGGAAGATCTGCAAACAAAACTTGCAATGGCCGCTGAAACGGCCCGAGGTCGTAAGGTACGTACAGGCCTGATTAATGCCAGTAGAGAGATGGTCAAGGGCGGTGATTTCTCCCGTGAGACCATTAGCGGTCTGGTAGCGACTAAATGTGATAAGGCCCTCACCGCCCTGGTGGGCTAACCATAAAACAATAAAAGATTTAAAATTTCAAAAGGAGATACAACCATGCTTGAAGTAACAGAATCAGCCCTTACCAATGTTAAAGACCACCTTGATCAACAGAAGATCGACTCGGCCATCCGTGTGAACTTGATGTCTGGCGGCTGTGCCGGCCCCAGCCTTGGCCTTGCCATAGATGAGGCCAAGGACAACGATCACACCTTTGACCATGGTGGGGTAAGCTTTCTGGTGGACAAGGGCCTTGCCGAGACCTGTGGCGCCATCAAGATCGATTTCATCGAAAAAAAAGATGGCAACTGTGGTTGTGGCGATGGCGGCGGTTTCGTGGTGACCAGTGAAATGCCGCTGAACAGCGGCGATTGTTCCTGTTCCTCTGGTTCCTGCGGTTAGAAATTTGTCGAAGGCAACGAGCCGCTAATAGGGAGGGATTCTTAAAAGATCAACCGTGATGACAAAAACATCATAACACAGGGGCAATGGTGCTGGTGCGCCCGGCGGTCTTCAAAACCGTTCGCCACGACTGCAAATCGTGGAGGAGGTTCGATTCCCCTTGCCCCTTCCAATGTCAACCAAATCGTATCACAGGAATCCAATGGAACTCAGAAGATGAACAAAAACGTCATAATAGGAGTTGCCGGCCATGTGGACCATGGCAAGACGTCCTTTGTCCACTGCCTGACCGGTATAGACACCGACAGGCATCCGGAAGAAAAGCGGCGCGGCTTGTCATTGGACTGCGGCATTGCTTACTTGAAAAAACCGGACGGGTCGGCAGCCGCCTTTGTTGATGTGCCAGGGCATAGTAATTTCTTAAAAAACACCGTCCGCGGTCTCCACTGTATTGATGCGGTTGTACTTGTCATCGCCGCAGATGACGGAGTGATGCCTCAGACCAGGGAGCATTTGGAGATACTGAATTTTTTCAATGTCCGTGATGGAATGATCGTCTTAAGCAAGACTGACCGGGTGGATAACGAGACCCTGGAACTTGCAGCGCAGGAAATCAAGGAACTTGTGGCCGGAACCTTTCTCCAGGGCAAACCGGTGATCAGGTTCTCGACTGTGGACAATTCAGGTCTTGCTGAGGCAGAACGTGCTCTCGACAGGATATCAACCTCAGTATCCAGGGAAAAACATGATGCTCCTTTCCGGCTGTGGGTCGATCAGGTCAGGAGTTTACCAGGCATAGGGACGGTGGTTAGTGGATCGGTGTTATCCGGCACCGTTCGATTACAGGATGTTGTAAGAATCTTACCGAACAATATGGAGACACGGATCCGTTCAATGGAGTCTCACGGACGTCAAGTGAACTTTGCTGTGGCAGGGCAGAGGATTGGAGTGAATCTGCACAGGATTTCCTGTTCCGAGATCAAGCGTGGCATGTGTCTGGCTCACCCCGACACTGTTCCTTCTTCTTATTTACTCAACTGTGAAATGCGGCTTCTTCCTGATGTTGCTGAGACAATCAAGGACGGACAAAGGATAAAGCTCTATCTCGGCACCTCGATCAACAACGTAATGGTCAAGCTCGTCGACAAAGCCAGGCTGGCGCCAAATGAAAGCTCTTTTGTGCAATTCCGTTGCAAAAAGCCTGTCGCAGTATTACCCGGGGACAGGTTTGTGATTTCCCCCTTGAATAAAAACAATATCATTGCAGGCGGTACCGTGCTGGAAATCGCCGAAGAAAAACTGCGGACAGGCAATAAGGCCAGCACCCTATTACGGCTTTCCGCGCTACTGGAGAATGATGTTGCTGGATACCTCAACCAGCTGATGACACGTCATCCGGGGCGACCGCTTGATACCGGGCATCTTGCCACCCGAACTATTTTACCGGCTGACAATTTGAATAAACACCTTGCGGCAGGCATTGATAAAGGTGATTTGATCCAGCTTGCGGATGGTGGAATTGTCAGAAAAAATGCCTTTGAGAAATACCAGCATCTTTTTGCCGAAATTGTCTCAGCAATCACCTGTAACCAACCGGATAAAGAATGCGTCCATATTCAGGAAATTTTGCACCGATGCGATCCGCTCTGTCATAAGGGTTTGGCAAACGCTGTTATTGAAGATTTCTGTCGGCATGGTGTATGGCTGAGGACAAAAGGAGGAGTACGTCCCGCCGGAACCAGATGCCGACTTCCGGCAAATCTGGCGGCAGTCGCGGATTCATTGCTATCCTTTGCCAACAGCAACGGCATCCGTCCTTTCAGCCCTGAATACTTCGTCAAGGTATCCGAAGACAAGAGGGATATGCGGCAAATCTTCAAGGCGTTGGATTATCTCAACAGAAATAAAGAAATGATCCGTTTGAGGAATAACCGCTATCTCACCTCAATAGCCATGGAGGTGATCAAAAAAAAGGTACGAAAAAGAGTGCACGAGAAAGGTGCCATACATTTACGGGATTGCAAGGAAGTTTTTGACTTTAACAGGAAGATAGGCCTTCATGTCCTGGAACATCTCGACAGGGTCGGCTTTACGATTAGCAAAGGAAAGGAGGAAGGCAGAGTGCTGCATTGAAAGAACAAACCTACCTAAAGCGAAAATCCGGATTGAAATAGCAGGAAGTCCTGCAGTGCACACAAGCTCAGCGAAAACAAGACATTGCGGAGGCAGAGTGATGGTGCTGATATATTAAAAGGAGTTTTCATGTTGAATAGATTCATTGTCATTTTGCTTATCATCCTCCTGTTGCCATCCCCGGCCCTTGCCTTTCAGCAAGCCGGCTGTGGGGCCGGTGATTGCCGGGACTGCCACGCCTTGAGCAAGAAGGAGGCCACTGCCCTGTTAAAAGGCAAGGTCACGGAGGTGGTCGAAGTCAAGCGCAGCCAGGTACCTGGCCTCTGGGATGTCGAGGCTATCCATAAGGGTCGTAAAATCCCGCTCTATATTGATTTTTCCAAGCAATATCTGCTCAGTGGTAACATCGTCCGACTGACCAACGGCGAGAACCTGACCCAGCAGAGTTTTATTAAGATGAACAAGGTGGATATTTCTCGGATCCCTCTGGGTGATGCAGTTATTATCGGTAATCCAGCGGCCCCCCGTAAGATCATAGTCTTTGATGACCCGGAATGTACCTACTGCCGGAAACTCCATCCGGAAATGGTAGAGGTTGTCAAAGAGCATGCAGACATCGCCTTCTTTATCAAGATGTTTCCTTTGGCCATGCATCCCAAGGCCTATAACAAGGCCAGAACCATTATTTGTGCCAAGATCCAAGGGTCAAATGACCTGGCCCGAGCCCTGCTGTCCGACAGTCTGGCTGGCAAGTCATTACCTGCTCCGGTCTGTGAAGGTGACCAGGTTGATCAAAATATCGCCCTGGCCAAGGAACTCTATATAACCTCCACACCCACCCTGATTATGCCGGATGGCCGGGTGCTGCCCGGCTATCAAGTGGCGGATAAGATTGTGGCGGCCCTGAATCCTGCAAACCCATGAAGCGCGTAATCCTTGAAATCCATCAAACCCGCCGTTTTGGCAAGTTGTTACAGGCCATGTCCAAGGCTGGTAAAAATGAGCGAAAAATCGCCAGGCGAGCCGAGAAGATCCTTGTTGACCTGCAGGCTGACCCCTTGCATGAAGAAACGGAATGCCGACGCACCCACTATGGAGAGAATCGACTCAAGGATTGTCGTAAGTACGATCTCTCCTGCGGCTTTCGGCTTGTCGGTTTGAGAAGGGATAGGCGACTGATCTTTACCTGTATCGGCAGTCATGACGACTGTCAGCACTGGATAGAAAATCACCAGAAAAATCCGGAAAAGATCGAATCGGTTCCGGTCTCCGAGAGTTGTTCCGAGAATAGCCAAGAATCAATTTCGCATCGGAGGACAGAGCCGGACATTGACGAATATGAGGAACATCTCATGGCTAGAATCGATGAACAGATGCTCTGTGAAATTTTCTCTGGTCTCTGCAAGGGATCAGCTAACTTAAGGAATAATAATAACCACGGAGGAAGAAATGAGAATGCTAGCTGAAATCTTCCCGGAATTTACCGGGATGCTGAACCAGATGGATGACCTGCTCACTAAAAAAAGGCCGGTGGATGAAAAGACTTATCAGTTCATCTGTTTTGCCCTGTCCATCAAGGGGAGATCTAAGCCTTGTGTGCTCAAACATTTTAAAGGGGCGCTAGATGCCGGGGCCACGGTGGAGGAGTTGAACTGGGTCTTTGCCCTGACCATGCGGGAGGCCGCCGGGGTGGATGATTGCTGGGCCCATGATGTGATTGGTGATTGGCAGGATATTGCTGGCGGCAAGATAAACTGTGAGTGCCAGAGATGAAAAAAAGGATCACCAGTAAACAATATCTGACCATGTGTCTGGGGGAATGCTTCGGCACCTTTCTGCCGGCCTGTGAGACAGATCAGGTGGATAAAAATATTGCCCTGGCCAAGGAACTGTATATCACCTCCACGCCCACTCTTATCATGCCGGATGGTCACGTTTTTCCTGGATATAAAAAAGCCTCCGGTATCGTCAAGATTTCAAAGGTTTCTCTTAGTTCGCCATCTGCAGATTGAACTGAGGATATTTGCTGTTACACAATAAAACACCAAGGATTAAGGGTATGAAGGATAGAAATAAGCAAGCAAGGGCTGCAGGGCAAGCTGCAGCAGAAAAATATAAAAAGGGATGGGTTTGCACCGAAGCCATACTCCTTAGTCTAAGAGAGCATGATTTGTTAGATGTGCCAGATGAACTTGTCAAAGCCTCAACGGCTCTAGGTGCCGGATTGGGTTTTAGCCGAAATACCTGTGCGGCTTTAATCGCTGGAGCGTTGGCATTAGGTCTTAAATATGGCCGAACGGATCGTAGCGTCAGTAGGAAAAAATCATGGAGCCGTGTTGATCAACTGGTGGAGCGTTTTGAAAAACAATATGGAACCGTCTCATGTAAGGAGATTACACAAAAATTCAGTATCAATGTCTTTGCTTCTCCTGAGCGTATTAATAAGTGCATGGATGTGATTAGCTTTACAACCCGCGAAACAACTAATCTTCTATTTGATTCAAAAGAGAATTTCAACGACCCGGAAAAAGAGGCCTATTTTGCCAAGCGGGAAAGCAAGCATTCGTATCCTTGAAATCCTGGTGCCATTACTGGACAGGGCAGTGGCAGCCCTCTGCTTCCGGTTTTTCGTCACCCCCTTGATGGGCGGCAAGCAGTCAGAGGCCTGCGAATGTTCGGTGGAGAAGAAATGAAAACAACGTATAACAATTTAATAACCAAAAGGAGGTTAAAGAAATGAAAAGAAGAAATAAACAAATCAGAAGAGTATCAGTATTCCTGAGGATTATCGGCATGGTTGCCGTTATAACCGCACTCGCCCCTGCTATCTTCACGGCAGGCAAGGCATACGCCAAAGTACCCACGATAAATTTCGCCTACATATTATCGGATCATCATGCCCCGCTCATGCTCATGGCCCATGACTGGAAAATTTTTAAGGAGAAATACAATATTTATCTCAAGCCGGTTGCCGAGAACAAGCGCTATGATTTCTTTTATGATGGTGAAAAGATCGCCAGGGTAAAGCTTATTCCCACCAAAAAGGGGCCGGATCTTGAGAAACTTGTGGCCCAGGGTAGTGTCGATATAGGCATAAGCGGCACCCAGGCAATCATGATGTCGATTGATAAGGGCGTAAAGACCAAGATTATTTCTCCCTTGCAGATAGCGGGCAATGTATTTGTCCTGAAAAAGAGCCTGCCAATGGAAAACTTTGGTGATTTTGTCAAGAAAATCAAAGGGCGTAAAGGCCAATTCAAGATTGGAATGCCCGGCCCTCATACAGTGGCGGCCATTATCTTCAGATCCAGCCTTGATCATGAGGGCATCACCTATACCGAGGATGTTAACAACAAGAAGGCGGATGTCTTGTTTATCAACATGAAAGGACATGGCAATCTCATTGCCGCCCTTACCAACAATATCACGGAGGGGATTATCGGGGCTCAGCCTTTTCCCTCGGTGACCATCAACAGGGGCGTGGGCAAATTCATCCTCAACCTCCAGGATGTTACTCCCAATAACAGATGGCATGGCCACGCCTGTTGCTCTTTTGAGGCAACCGAAAAGTTTATGCAAGAACAGCCGGAGCTGTTATCCAAGATAATGGAATTGATGGTGCTCGGGATAGATATGGCCAACAACGAAAAATCATTGACCGCCAAGGCATGCTCCACCTGGCTTGGTGTTGAAGAGGCCGTTGAAAAGCTGGCCATGCCGACCCTGGGTTACACGAGCATCCCCTCGGCGTCGTGGAAAAACAGCGTTTACACCTATGCCGAAATCATGGATGGGATGAACATGTTTAATGGCAGAATGCGTGGAAAGCGTGGTAAGGAACTGGATTCCGTTCTCTTTGACTTCCAATATATCGAGACGGCAAAAGAACGACTGATCCGAAAAAACATTTTATAGGAATATACCCAACAATGACTCAAAAGGTTCTAGAAAAGATGATGTTGCGCCTCTTGCTGCCGGCCTTGCTGGCTATTTCATGGCAGGCCCTGGCTGTTGTTATTGATAAGCCGACAACGCTTCCCAGACTGGAGGCGGTGGGCAATGTTCTGGCCCATCCCACCGAAAAGATACTGATTACCGGAAGCCTGGTTGAAAACAGCATTATCAGTCTTATCCGAGTGGCTTGCGGTTTTTGCCTGGCAGCAGCCGCGGCCATCCCGCTCGGGATCCTGATGGGTTATTTTGGCCTGGCTGAGAGGCTTTTCGAGTCAGCCATTGAATTGTTGAGGCCGGTGCCGCCGCTGGCCTGGGTGCCGTTGATTCTGGCCTGGTTCGGTATAAAAAGCCTTGCTGATTGGTTTCCGGAGCAGAGCTATTCTATGATCTGCGATTCCATCCAATTCTCCATGGTTTTCATCATCCTGATTGGTGCCTTTTTTCCCATTCTGATCAGCACCATTCAAGGCGTTAAGAGCATTCCGCAAATCTTACTCGAATCCGCGCGGACCTTGGGAGCAAAGAATCTTTCTTTGCTTTATAAGGTCATTGTCCCGGCCATTCTTCCCTCGATAGTAACCGGGCTGCGGATTGGCTTGGGGGTAGGCTGGATGTGCCTTGTGGCAGCAGAAATGATGCCGGGCAGTAGTGCTGGTCTTGGTTATCTCATATGGTACGCCTATGAGCTCTTGCGCACGGAAATCGTGGTGGCCGGCATCGTGGTGATCGGCCTTTTGGGCTTTTTCATGGACCAGGGTTTTCGCTATGTTGAACAGAGGTTTCTCTGGGTCAATAGGATGAGGTAGGCCATGTTGGATATCGTCAATCTATCTAAATATTACAGTAATACAGACGGCGAAAGAGTGCTGGCGGTCAGCGACCTGTTTCTGCAGGTCAACAGGAACGAGTTTGTGTGTATTGTCGGCTCTTCAGGATGTGGCAAGACCACAACCTTGCGACTCGTGGCAGGACTTGATAGGCCCACCAAAGGCAAAATTACTCTGGACGGGAAAAAGATCAACGGTCCCTCTCCTGAACGGGGCGTGGTATTTCAGGAATATACCCTTTTCCCCTGGCGAACCGTATTAGCTAACATAACCTTTGGTCTTGAGATAAAAAAGATTGGAAAACAGGAGGCTTGCCAAATAGCCGGGAAGTATCTTCAATTGGTCGGGCTGGCCGATTATTCCAGGGCATACCCCTATGAGCTCTCCGGCGGTATGCAGCAACGGGTGGCAATTGCCAGGGCATTGGCCGCTGATCCGAAAATTCTGTTGATGGATGAGCCTTTCGGCGCTCTGGATGCCCGAACCAGAGAACTTTTACAAAACGAATTGATAAGGATCTGGCAAAACAACCAGAAAACTATCATTTTTGTCACGCATAGCATAAATGAAGCTATTTTCCTGGCCGACCGCATTGTGGTCATGAAAAGAAATCCCGGCAGAATCCAGGAGATTGTCACAATCGAGCTACCAAGATCAAGAGAAAGAACTGATGAATCATATAAACGTTACTACACCAAAATCCACAGGATGCTGGAAAATGATTTATGAAGCCACAACTTCTCAAAGAGATGGTTGGCGCCTTTGCCCGGGTGGTTGGCAATGATAATTCTTTTACCCACAAGGCCCTGACTCGCTGATGAATTTATTCCGAACAGTTTTCCCAATCAATGCCCTCCCTGCCGCCCAACTGGTCAGCGAAGGCATTGACGCTCTCAGCCACAGTGGCGGGATAAAACTTAAGGCCGTGCAACGCTATTATGAACAAGTGGATGCGGATTTACTGTTCTGTTTCAGCGACATCGCCATTCAGGCCGAGGCTATGGGGGCGCAGGTCTTTTTCAGTCCGGACAGTATGCCGGCCGTAAGCCGGCCGGGCGCCACCCTGACCCGGGTTGATGTCCGGAAAAATCCGAGAATGCGGGTGAATGCTGAAGTAATCCGCGGACTCAAACGGACATACCCGGCGCGACCCGTGGCAGCCATGGTCTATGGCCCTTTTACCGTGGCCGGCCAGGTGGCCGGAGAGCAGCAGGTTCTCCGGGCAGTGGTAAAAAATCCTGATGAGGTCCATAATTTGCTGGAAAAAGCCTATGTCTGCGCCCGCGATTATGCCGACCTGCTCCTTGCTGCCGGAGGTTTGGTACTCTGGGTTTCCGACCCGCTTGCCTCCCTGCTGCCGCCGAATATGTTCTGGGAGTTTGCCGGAGCCTCTCTAGCCCGTCTTTTCGAAAAACACCAAGGGCCTACCGCCCTGCATATCTGTGGCGATACCTCCAGGATTGTAAAGGAAATGGTGGGCACCGGGGTGGACTCTATCAGCTTTGATCAATGCCTGGACCTGACTATTGTTGAAGATGAGGTGCCGGATTCGGTGGCTATCATCGGCAACCTCGATCCGGTGGAAATCCTGGAACTGGCCTCGGAAAAAGCGGTTGCCGAGGCTACTGTGGATCTAGTTACGGTCATGGGGATAAAAAAGAATTTCTGCCTCAGCAGTGGCTGTGCGCCCCCAGCAACCACACCCCTTGCCAACCTCATTGCTTTTGTAGAATCAGGCCACGCCTCCCTTGCTGAAATGGGTCGGCAACGGATAGATATAGAGGAGATTGCCATCCAGGTCCATGCCGGTGACAGAAAAAAAGTCACTGCCAGGATGGAAGAAGCGCTTGCCAGCAATGCTGACCCCATGCTTCTCCTCAACTCCGGCCTCATGCGAGCCATCCGCAAGGGCAGCGCCCGTTATGAGGCTCATTCTTGCCACCTGCCGGAAATACTTCTGATGGTCGATGCCTTTTATGATGGTTATCAGCTTCTCCGCCCTCATCTCAGCCTCTGCCAAAGAGATACTCCCCAGATCGCTCTGGGAACGGTGCAGGGTGATATTCATGAGATCGGCAAGGATCTAGTTAAGGTTATTCTGGAAACCATGGGTGTGAAAGTTCTGGATCTGGGGGTCAATGTGGCGGCAGAACGGTTCCTGGCCGCCTATCTTGATGAGGGTATCCCCTTAATTGGACTTTCCGCCTTCAATACCACCTCCCGGCAACAGGTGGAAAAGATTGTCGAGCTGTTCAATAATCATGGTTGCGCCCAAGCCGTCATCCTGACTGGCGGGGCTGCCATGAATCAGCAGGTTGCTTTCAGTCTGGGCTGTCACGGTTATGCCCGTGACGCGATGGCAGCCGCCAAACAGGTGCGGGGATGGCTCAAAAAAATTGAAGATTGACAAGTGGCATCCTTGCCTGGATGAAAAGCTCATTACCTGGTTGCAAATTGAAAACAATCTTCCAGCCAAAGCATTGCTGCCCGCTATCTGGCAGGAGGCCCTGGAACTTATCCAACCCCACACCTGGACATGCCGACTGGAACGAGAGGACTTTTTTGAACGTTTTTCGCCCCATGCCCGGCAAAGTAAGGTCGTGTGCCGTCTTCTCGAAGAGGCCACAGGGGTCTGGCTACTGGTGGCAACAATCGGCGAGGGGCTTGAATCCCGGGCCCGATCCCTGCTGCAACAACGAGAAAGTTTCCACGGCTACATCCTTGACCGGCTAGGTTCATTCCTGGTCGAGGATATTATCTCGACCCTTGATGCCTCTGTTGGCAATCATTGCCAGCAACAGGGAGGCCAGACAACCAGGCGTTACAGTCCTGGATACCGTGATTTTTCCCTGGCCGCGCAACAGATCTTTGTGGATATGGCCTGCAGTGACATCCCTTATCTTCAAGTCAATTCCGGCCACATTTTAAAACCGGAAAAGTCAGTTACCGCAATCAAGGGAGAAATATAAATAATGAAGGAGAAATACCAATGCGAATGTTAACTGAAATCTTCCCAGAATTTACCAAAATGTTCGACCAGATGGACGACCTGCTCACTGAAAAACGGCCGGTGGATGAAAAAACCTACCAGTTCATCTGCTTTGCCCTGTCCATCAAGGGTAGATCAAAGCCCTGTGTGCTCAAACATTTCAAGGGCGCCCTTGATGCCGCGGCCACAGTGGAGGAGTTGAACTGGATCTTTGCCCTCACCATGCGAGAGGCGGCCGGGGTGGATGATTGCTGGACCCATGATGTGATCGGTGATTGGCAGGAAATTGCCAAGGGTAAGGTGAGCTGTGAGTGTGCGAAATGAAAAACCACTTGACGTCAAACAATACCTGACCATGTGTCTGGGTGAATGCTTTGGCACCTTCCTGCTGGTCTTCATCGGTACTGGCTCAGTGGCCGTGGCCGTGCTCTTTGAGGCCTTCAGCGGTCTCTTGCAGGTGGCCCTGGTCTGGGGTGTCGGCGTGACCCTGGCCATCTACGCCACCCGCCATCTCTCCTGCGCCCATCTTAATCCGGCGGTCTCCTTGGCCATGGTCTTGGCCAAACGGATGGATAGCCGCCTGCTTCCCGGCTACTGGCTGGCCCAGCTTCTAGGTGGCATTATCGCTGGGGCTACGGTGCTCCTGATCTTTGGAGATATCATAGTCCAGTATGAGGCAGCTCATGCTATTATTCGCGGAACCCCTGAATCGATTCAGACCGCTATGATGTTCGGAGAGTATTTTCCTAACCCCGGTAATGCGACTCCATTTGGGCTTTCCCTGCCTATGGCTATGCTGGTGGAGGCAATGGGCACCTTCCTTCTGGTCATCATGATCTTTTCCCTCACCGAGGGCTGTAATGTTGGTCGCCCCTCCGAAGCCATGGCTCCCATTTTTATCGGGGCCACGGTCACCGTCCTCATAGCCCTCTTTGCGCCCCTGACTCAATGCGGCATCAACCCGGCCCGTGATCTCGGTCCCCGGTTGGTGGCCTGGCTGGCCGGTTGGGATTCCATCGCTATTCCCGGCCCCCAAAACGATTTTTTCTGGGTCTATATTCTGGCCCCATTGCTGGGCGGGACAGTGGCAGCGGTGAGTTTCCGATTTATCGTCACCCCCTTGATGGGCGGCAAGCAGGAAGAGGCCTGTGGGTGTTCGGTGGACAAGTGAAATACAAAACAATTAATATTAAGGAGAAATGAAATGATTCAAGAACTGAAGCAAAATAGAGTCGCTATATCCATTACAGCTATTATTTGTTTATTGGCTGTAGGGCTTTTCGGGATGGCAGTCCCCGCTATGGCTGACTCTCTGGCTCCCTTCCGGGGCGAAAGCGGTACAATAAAGGTCTCCGGCGGCATAAAGACAAAATAACAGCGTCGCTACGCTCCGACACTCGTGTCCGGAATCACTGGACTGGGTGTCCGGATTCAGTGGAATACGCACAGAGTACTTTTCTTGGGATATTAACCACTTGACTTGGTCCGACCCCTTGCCATCGTTCCCCCATGTGGCAATCTCAAGCCGACATAATTTCTCTTAGGTGCCCCCCCGGCAAAGCCGGGGGAGAGTATCGATAGTGGTGATCTCGCAAAGGAAGCCGTCCTAGTGCGAACGAGGCAGTCGATTTTTAAATTGACACTCGTTATGTTTGTCTGTATACAGCGTCATGAGTAATGATGATAAGGAAGCCATAAATGCCTATCGTTTGCGTGGGAGAATATGGATAGAAGGTGCAGAAGGCACGTTTCTCGGCTACGGACGAGTTGTCCTCTTGGAGAGGATTCGCGATTACGGTTCTATAAGTGCTGCAGCCCGATCTATGAAGATGTCGTATCGACACGCCTGGAAACTGGTTGAATCGATGAACCGTCAGAGTAGAGTGGCAGTGGTGGAAAAGACTACAGGTGGCCGGGGTGGCGGCGGAGCGGTAGTCACTCAAGAGGGCGAGCAAGCAATCACTTCTTTCTGGTCTGCTTATCAAGATTTCAAGGATTTTCTAGCCCAGCGCTCGGAGAATCTTGACATTTAGTTTTTTT
>Ga0075115_10000411_pt1 | contig 20970 bp, 14 predicted proteins | sample AntAceMetag02UKH_FD_69785 | JGI IMG/M metagenome (GOLD analysis project Ga0075115, IMG submission 69785) | Saline lake microbial communities from Ace Lake, Antarctica - Antarctic Ace Lake Metagenome 02UKH | ecosystem: Environmental > Aquatic > Non-marine Saline and Alkaline > Saline | place... | reverse complement strand
GGGAGATATTGTATTAGATTTTGATTGTTTCAGAAATTAATTTTTGCAAGATGGATAGATATTGTTCGTTGGGCGATTGTGAGGTGTCTCCGCGAAGCGGTTCAGTTCGAAGGTTTTATTGTGAAAGAAGAAATTGGTTTAAAAACCACTACTTTGAATAAGTTGTTTGACAATCAAAATATAAATCCGGATTTTATTAAAATGGATACCCAAGGTGCCGAATTAAAAATATTACATGGTGGTGATCAATATCTTGATAATTTGCTGGGGCTTGAATTAGAGGTTGAGTTTAATGAAATTTATGAAAAACAGCCACTTTTTTATGATATTGATTGTTATGTTAGAAGTAAAGATTTTGAGTTGTTTGATTTAAATAGATATTGGGCTAAACAGCAAAATATGAATAACAACTCTTCGACAAGAGGGCAGCTAATCTTTGGTGATGCAATATATTTCCGTACCATTGATTCATTTTTTGCTATTAAATTCAAAGATGAAAATGAAAGGAAAAATAAATTCTTAAAAATGTTGTCTATTTTATCTTTATACGGTTTTTTTGACACTGCCATCGAATATTTGCATCATCCTCTATCACCCCTTGATCAATTTTCCGGAGCATCAATAGAGAAAGAAATACTAAAGACTTCATCATATCCACGATGGCAAAAATTTGCATTTAACAATAGGTATGCATTGAGTATTTCACGGTTTTTTTATTATATTGCAAATATGCTTTCATATAAAAGAAAAATTTCGGGATGGGGAACTGATTATAACGCAATTGATGGTAGATTTTCATATCATTGTTTTGATAAATATAGTAAAATTTTTGGGCAAAAATGAAAATGCTATTCTTCACAGAAAATAATTATTAAAAAAAGAGAAGTTATATGAGTACAATTCAAATAAAAGGAAATCGTCTAAAAGAAATAAGTTTAAATAAAAAAAAATCAAATTACATTTTCGAGAAAAAAATGTATGATTTTTTGAGTTGTTTTTCGATTAATAAAAACTATAAAAAAATATTGGATTTCGGGGCAGGTAATTCACCATTTAAGCAAGTCTTTAATTTTAAAGATTATATTTCTACCGATGTTGAACAAAACATTTTCAATAGTATAGATGTTCTTATTAACACCGGGAACAAAACCTTACCTTTTGAAAATAATGAATTTGATCTTGTGCTTTGTTTAGATGTTTTGGAGCATGTTATTAACCCTAAAGAAATTCTATTGGAATTAAATAGGGTTTTAAAACCAAATTGCAAAATATTAATTTCAATTCCTTTTTTATTTCGAGAGCATGAATATCCTACAGACTTTCAGAGATATACAAGCATCGGAATAAATGATATTTTATCTAAAGCGGGATTTAAAGATATTGAAATAAAAAAAATTGGTAATTTTTACTACGTAGTTTATTTGCTCTGGATTGGCAAAGTTATCAAAAATGGAGAAAAAGTTAACATGTCAATTTTCCAGAAAATTTATAGAAAATTATTAATTAAAATGTCAATTTTTTTATTAAACTCAACTTTATTTCAACCTGATCCCGAAAAAGACGATAGTGTTTTTTTAAGCCTATTTGTATCTGCTTCTGTAAAATAATAGCCTTTTTATTTTACCAAATTATTATTGAAAACTTCAATTGGACATAAAAAATAAATAAAATATGTGCGGAATATTTGGTTTTACATTAAAGTATAAAAATCCGGAAGTTGGATTAAAAAAAATGGGTGATGCGATGATACATCGCGGACCCGATGGTGAGGGCTATTATACTGATTCAAGTATTAGCATGGGCATGAGGCGATTAAGTATCATCGACCTGGAAACCGGAGATCAGCCGTTTTATAACCATGATAAAAGTGTGGTGGCATTCTGCAATGGAGAAATATATAATTTTCAAGAGCTTCGCGAAGATTTGGTGCAAAAGGGCTATCAATTTATTTCGAAAAGTGATGTAGAGGTAATACCTCATTTATACGAGGAATATGGTATAGCGTTTTTGGAAAAACTTAATGGTATGTTTGCCATTTCATTATATGATAAAAACAAAGACAAACTTTTTTTGGTTAGAGATCGTTTAGGTATCAAACCGCTTTATTATTCTATAGTAAATGGTGCAATTATTTATTCATCGGAGATAAAGCCAATATTAAGTTTAAACAAAGTAAAAAAAGACGTTGATTTTAATGCCTTAAGTATTTATATGGATTTGATGTATATCCCAACACCTCTATCTCCATTTGAACATATTAAAAAATTAGATTCAGGGTCATACCTGGAATGGGGAAATTCAGAGTTTAACATATTAAAATATTGGAATTTATCTTTGTCCGATTCAAAAAAGGATGAAAATGAATGCGTGGGACTGTTGGATGATTTATTGAAAGATAGTGTGAAAAAACAATTAATAAGTGATGTACCCTTAGGGTCATTTTTAAGCGGAGGAGTCGATAGCTCGTATGTTACTGATACCGCCGCCCGATTAAGCAAGGATGAGTTTTCGGTGTTTCATATGCGCTGGAAGGATATTGAAGGAAAGATTGATGAAAGTGTTTATGCTCATCAGGTGGCAGATCAGCATAAAGTGAAGAAAACATTTAAAGATGCTAATAAACTTGATTTGATAGATTTAATACCAAGATTAATTTATTATCTCGAAGAGCCATTTGCTGATGCAGCATTTATTCCGACTTATTTTCTCGCAAAATTAGCATCCTGTGAAGTTAAAGTTATTCTTAGTGGTGCCGGTGGTGATGAGTTGTTTGGAGGATACAGTCGATATAAGAATTATTCAGCCGTCAAGTCAATGGCGGGACGAGTGATTTATGGTAGGGATAAGAAAAAAAGTTATTATGATGTGTGCAAATGTGCAAATCGTGGATATTGGAAAACTTTTTTCCCCTGGTATAAGGCTGATATTTTCAAAAAGGAATTTGATAAAAACTGGAATCAAAGCAAAGCTCAGGATAAATTTAACGCCATGATGTTATGTGATCTGGAATATTATTTGCGAGATGATATTTTGTTTATGACTGATAAAATGACCATGGCTACTTCTCTCGAATGCAGGGTGCCATTGCTGGACCATAGATTGGTGGAAAAAGCCCAGACAATTCCTTCAGACTATAAAATTAGAAATGGCGAACAAAAGTATATATTTAAAAAAATTGCAGAAAAATATGTACCGGTAGAAGTATTGTACCGAAAAAAAGAAGGCTTTGGATTCCCCATTGAGAAATGGATCAATGAGCATAAGGACTTATATTTCGATATTTTGATGGAAAAAGGTTATCTCGTACAAAATAAGTTCATCAATCTGAAATCACTAAGAAAAATAATTCTTAAAACAGAATTAACACGCTCAGAAAGCTGGTTCTATTGGCAGATTATTGTTTTGGAGATATGGTTTCAATTGTTTATAGTTGGTAAAAAACACCAGGATATTTTCAATCCGGAATGATTTACTGGAGAAGTCTATACTAAATGAAAGATATTTATTTTCAATATGCCTTGCGAAGACCTGTCTATTATCCTGGCATAATTAAAGTCGTTTTTCAAAAGATAATCAGGCTCATTCGTAGAAAATTTCAATATAAAGATGTCAAACCATTTAATAATAAAGATTTTAACACACCCAAAAGAAAAGAAATAGCCTCCGATGCAAGAAAAATAAAGCTTCAGCCTGTTCCTGTACATATTTTAAATAATTTGCCTGCCTTTGATCTCAACATAAAGAAAGGTCTCTATGATATAAAAAGTATTTCCATACCACTGGCATCATCGCAGGTAAAACTGACAAGACAATTTTTTAATCAAAAGCAAGAAGACCCCGAAGATTATTATGCGGCCAACCGATTTATCTGGTTATACGAAGTATTGTTAAAATATCCTTATCAAAATGTAATCGAATATTGTTATGAAAAGATATTGCGATGGGTTGAAGAGAATCCTATAGTTATCGAAGATAAGCGATTTGAAAGTTATTCCATTAGTGAGCGTATTATTGCCTTTTTGTTTTTTCTTCAATTTACCAAAGCATATAAATGTAAGCCGGTTGATCTTGAAAAGATGGCGGTTTCAATTATAGAACAGCTTAAGCATTTGCTGTGGAATCTGGAATATCATGGGGATAAAACAAATAATCATGTTTTGAACAATGCAAGAGCGTTGTATATTGCCGGTCGATTACTGAAGATTGGTGAGATAGAACATCTTGCGAAAAAGATATTAACAAATGAGTGGCCATTAGTTTTTGATGATGGAACCTACCTGGAAGGATCTTCCCATTATCAGTTCCTGCTCACAAAGAATTTCTTGGAAATGCAGTTGGTTGCAGATCTAACAAATGATTCTGATTACATAAAAACATGGAAAGAAAAAACAAATAGAATGTTATTTAATTGTAATATTTTACAAAGTAAATATTCGGAAAATGAATATCCAATGTTTGGTGATATTTCACCCGATATGGCCCATGATTGGTTTATTGGTAACCCCTTTTCCATTAAAGGCAATATGGTGTCCAAATGGGCTTCTTTATTTCGATATAAATTACAGGATTTTGTATTTAAAACTTCTGAAACGAAAGAGGTTTCAACGGAAGGAGTGAAAGCTCAGTGGCTATACCTTGAAAAAAACAGATTCGAAGTATGGAGCACGCTTAGAAATGGGAAAATTTCAGGACACGGCCACAATGATAATGGTTCAGTTGTTATATTTTATGAAGGAAGACCCCTAATAATTGACCCGGGTTTATGTACTTATATAGAGGGACAAAAAAAAGAACAGCAAGTCAGTTATTTGGCCCATAATACTCCGGTAATTAATTCTTTTCCTCCTGATGCTTCAAGAAATTCAATGATGACTAATTCAATGGGGGCTTCAAGAGCTTTTGGAATAAAAGCTGGGGAAAATATAATGGAATACAACCTTCAATATGCAAATAGGAGTATAATAATAAACAGACAAATCGCTATTAATAACAACGTTTGCACAATAATTGATAAATGTGATAAGGCTGATCAATTAATTGACTACCAAGCATCATGGATATTCACTGATCGGCCAAATCAATTATCTCCGAACATCTTTAGTATTAAAAATTTAAATTTTGAGGTTTTGAGTGACCAGAAGATTCACTTTAGTATTGAAAAATTTTCAAACAGAAGCCTTAAATACGGTGAATTGTTACCTGCATTCAGGATGATACTTGGAACAAAATTGAAAAAGAATCCTTTAAAAATTTCTGTCAAACTCAACTAAATCATGAAATTTAAACAGTTTATTATTCATAGTTTGCTAATAGTTACAATGTTAACTGGCCCGAGTTTGTTAATTAACTATTTATTGTTTTCTTTTAACATTAACCTGACTTTGTTCCGTGTAGTAATATTATTTGCTTTAATTATTATTGCTGCAACATCAATTGAAAGAAAACCCTATTCTATTTTTGCAAAGCATAGCATGCTTTTTTTTACCATTGGGATATTGTTATTGTTTTTTGGGCTCTCAGTCAATTTATTCGGTCCCGGAACCATTTATATAGTGAGAACAATTATTCTCTTTCCTTTGTTTGTAATAATTATGAAAAGTAAAAAGTTTAATTTGTCCAATTTCATCAATTATTACCTGAAAGTGGTCTTTGTGCTGGCTTTACTTTCTATTGTTCAGTATTTTGCAACTCCCTTTGGATTGGTTCCATTTCGGGCATTGAATTCTAATCCAGAGCCTGTAATGGTTGGTTTTGGTGGGGTGCGCTGGGTTATTGAAGAACGAGCTAAGAGTTTAATCCCTAGAAATGTCGGTTTTTTTACTGAACCCACTAATTTTGGCCAGATGTTGATGATCCCATTGTTTTTGTCTGCTTACAAAACATTACAATCAAAAAAAATTAAAGATTTAGTTCGTCTTATTACCATTGCTTCTGCTTTTGCTTTAACATTTTCTGTTGCTAATATTTTCGGACTATTCTCTGGAATTATACTATATTACTATTTAAAATTAAAAAGTCCCAATTTTAATACAAATCGCAAGGTTTTTAAAAAAGCATTAAATGTGTGTGTTTTGATGTTAATTATTTATGGGGGATATAGTTTTTTTCAATTAACAAATGATAATATCTATAATAGCGAAGTCATGGTGGGAAAAAATACTATTGTCAGTGTGATTAACAGGATAGATCGAATACTCATATACCTTGCTAATGTAAAAGAAAACCCCTTTGGTAATTGGTCCTTTAAAAACGAATACCATAGTAATCCGGGTTTTATAGGAACTGTCCTGTTAGCTGGTGGTTTCCCTTTCCTTGTATTCTGGATTTTCTTTTTGCTTTATTTTTTTAGAAGGCTTTATAAAACAGCAGCAAAAAGTCAGTATTTACTTATTTATTGTGGAATGTTTGCATTTAGTTTACCAATGCTTTGGGATGTTCAATTTTATGAAGCTCAGTTTTTATTTTATTTAGCGTTTTTTATTGTATTAGTAAAATATGATGTAGGGGTGAGATTTGTATTTAGCAACAACAACAGAAAAGGTTATTTGAGATGATTTCAGCTCCAAAAGTCACAAAACCCAAGCCACTGGTTTCGGTGATTATCCCAACACACAACCGGGCACAAATGCTTGCCAGAGCTTTAAAAAGTGTAATGGCCCAAAGCTATTCTAACATTGAGATACTAATTGTTGCTGATTGTTGTACCGACCATACAAGGGACACAGTGGGCTCTTTCAAAGATAAAAGGATCAGTTTTATTGAATTAAATAAAAATGTTGGTGGTGCTCAGGCCCGTAATATAGGCATGGAAAGAGCAGAAGGTGAATATATTGCTTTTCTGGATGATGATGATGAATGGGAGCCTGACAAGCTTCAAGAGCAATTGAAAATATTTCAGAATAATTCTGATGTAGCAATCGTTTCTACAAATTTTCAAGTATATAATGGATCCGGAATTATAAGCACATCCAATATTAAGGAAAAGGTCACCATCAATGATCTGTACTACGAAAATCTATGTGGCAGTTTCTCATTCTGTATTACAAAAAGGGAATTTGTAGCAGGGCTTAAAATTAACCCTTTGTTAAAATCTTGCCAGGATTGGGACTTATTTCTGAAGATTCTTCAGAAAACTGATTTAAAATGCCTTGTTTTTCATGGTTCGCTTGTAAAATACTATGTAGGGCATGGAAATAAAATAACAGATAATCATGGTGATGCTTTTAATTCTTATATTTTATTTTTACGGAATTACTGGCAGTTTATGAATAAAACACAAAAAAACTATCAATTATACAAATTGAATAAATGGAAAAGAAACCTTTTGGGTTTGAACATTGGATATCTCTATAATATTAAATTGTTCGTTAAAGCATTAAAATATTATAAAAGAGCTGGATATAAAAAAGAGATTTCTAAATACTTTTTACTAATACCACAACTATTTAAGTTAAAGAAAGCGAGCTTTATTACTCGAACAACCTAACAATAAAATGCTATCTATTATAAAATAGCTGCAATTATTAGTAGAACGTTTACCAAACCTAAAAAACTCTCTAAATCAAATTGAACAAATTATAGTTATGGTGAATATAAAAAATTGTAAAGGCAAAATACAGTATCAAAGTAATAATTCACTAATGGAGCAATTTCATTGTGGAAAAAGAGGAACATTGAAATGAAAAAGAAAATACTAGTTACTGGCGCTGCAGGATTTATCGGATCGCATCTAACTGAATTATTGGTTAAAAAAGGCAATGATGTGAAAGTATTTATTCATTATAACTCCAGAAATATGTGGGGTTGGCTGGAAGATTCAGAATGCAAGAGTCATATAGAAGTTGTATCGGGAGATATACGGGATTATGACTCGGTTTTAAGTGCCATGAGTGATTGTAACATTGTCTACCATTTGGCTGCACTTATTGGGATTCCTTATTCTTATGTTTCTCCTCAGGCCTATATAAAAACAAATATAGATGGTACCTATAATGTACTTCAGGCTGGCAAAACATTAAATATTGAACAGTTAATTGTTACCTCAACAAGTGAAACTTACGGTACAGCTCAATATGTTCCAATAGATGAAAATCATCCTGTAGTTGGGCAATCACCATATTCTGCAACTAAAATAGCTGCTGATCAACTGGCATTAAGCTATTTCCGTTCTTTTAATTTACCGTTAAAAATTGTTAGGCCATTTAATACCTATGGGCCAAGACAATCTGCCCGGGCAATTATACCAACTGTAATCACACAACTTTTATCAGGAGAAAAAGAACTTGCATTGGGGAATATTCATCCTACGAGAGACTTGACTTATATTAAGGACACTGTGAATGGTTTTTACGAAATAACAAAATCCGAAAAGTTGTTCGGTGAGATCACCAATATTGGAATGGGTGAAGAAATATCGATCAAAAATTTAATCGAATTGATTGCTAAATTAATTGGTGTTAAAGTAAAAATAATCCAGGATATAAATAGAATACGCCCTGAGAAAAGTGAAGTGGAGAGATTGTTTTGCGATAACAAGAAGATCTTGGATAAGACAGAATGGCAACCAGTTTTTAATTTGAAAAAAGGCTTAGGTGAAACAATTCAATGGGTTAAGTCAAATTTGAAATATTTTAAACAAGGCATATACAATGTATAAAAGAGCAATTATACTGGCAGGAGGCAAAGGGACCCGATTAAAGCCATATACTGTTGCGCTCCCTAAGCCTTTGGTTCCGGTAGGTGATAAGCCTATTTTGGAAATTATTATCATACAACTTATTGAAAATGGATTTAGTCATATTACAATTACACTCGGTCATCTAGCCGATGTAATTAAAGCATTTTTTGGCGATGGTTCAAAATGGGGAATAAAAATTGATTACTCCTATGAGGATAAGCCTTTAAGCACTATGGGTCCTGTGAAAATGATTAATGATTTACCGGATAATTTTTTAATAATGAATGGGGATATTCTAACAGATTTGGATTTTAATCTATTTTATGAAGAACATGTAAAAAATGAAAGATTATTCTCTATTTCAACGACTCAAAGAACCGCTATGATTGATTACGGTGTTTTGGAATATGCCCATTCAGGAAAACTGAAAGCGTTCATCGAGAAACCATGCCATAATTATTCAGTGAGTATGGGCGTCTATATGGCAAATAAGGAAATATGCAACTATATACCACATAATCAGGCCTTTGGGTTTGATAGCCTTATGCTAAAGATGCTTGAGTTGAAAAAATATGTGGCTGTAATTCCTTTTAAAGGACATTGGTTAGACATTGGAAGGCCCGAAGATTATGAAAAAGCATGTAATAAGATAGGTGACAACAATGAGTAAAAAAACAGTATTAGTTACTGGAAGCTCAGGTTTTATAGGGAAACACTTAACAAAAAAATTATCGTCTCTGGGCTACGAAATTATTTCATTGGACAGTAAAAATGGATATGATTTAACAATCCGTGAAAAACTAAACGATATACCGGTATTCGATCTCATGATACATCTTGCAGGTAGTTTGTTTGTCCCGGAGTCATACAAAAACCCATATAAATTCTATCATGATAATATTATTTCCACATTAAACGCTTTAGAACTTTGTCGAATAAATAATGCGCGTTTTATTTATGCAAGCTCTTATGTTTATGGTAATCCTCAATCTCTTCCAATTGATGAAAATCATCTCATTCAGCCATCAAATCCATATATGCAATCCAAGCTAATTGGTGAGAATCTTTGTGAGGGCTACTACCGTGATTTTAAAACACCAATAATTATTTTAAGACCATTTAACATAATAGGTACTGGTCAACACAAAAATTTTCTTATTCCAAAAATAATTCACCAAATACAATCAGGAAAAGTATCCTTGTTTGATCCTCGCCCCAAGCGAGACTTCGTTTATATAACCGATGTAGTAGATGCGTTTATTGCTGCGGCAAATTACCGGAAAAGTGATTTCGAAGTTTTCAATATTGGAAGCGGTATTTCTTACAGTGTTGAAGAAGTAATTAGAATATTAAAAAAAATATCCAAAAAAAAATTTATGGTTGAGTATACTAATGAGTACAGGCAGAATGAAATTTTAGATACAATAGCAAATATCAATAAGGCAAAAAGACTGCTTAATTGGACGCCCAAAATTGATATTAAAACAGCTTTGAAACAAATTTTTGAAAGTCAGATATAACATTTTATTATTTCAGAATATACAATCATAATTTATCGAGAAAAAACACATCAACAGTAGGATAAATCTTAGTTATAATATTAAAACAATGCATTCAACTAAAAAAAACAAAACAAAAATTATCATTGTAGGATCAATACCTCCGCCTATAGGAGGTGTTTCGGTTCATATTGAAAGACTTATTTTGTATTTGGAACAAAACAACCTTGATTATATATTGATAGATATATCAAGAAAGAAAAAAATAAACAAAACAGCTGTAAAGCAATATTCTTTATATTATCAACCGATACAAACTATTTGGACGATTATTAAACCTGGGATAAAAGTAATTCACTGTATATTATCAAATCATATCACAAAACAGAAATTATTATTATTGTTTTTTATGAAGCTTTTTAATTGTAAACTGACAATCACATTTGTAGCATCTCCTGTCCAAACGCTCGCAGATAGTTCAGTATCGTTATCATCTATTTTGCGAATTGCTCGTGCCTCGAAGCAAATAATTTCAGTAAATACTGATTTTAAAGAACTATTGATAGGCAATGGTATTTCACCAGATAAAATTTCAATATTTCCGGTCTTTATTCCGCAACAAACCAAAAACCTTAACATGTTGTATGTAGAAAAAGAGTTATTCAGTTTTTTTAATAAAAAATCTTTAATTCTGTTAACTTATGCATATGGTCCAGTACTCCATAACAACGTTGATTTATATGGGATTGATTTATTTATTGATTTAGCAAAATATTTGGTAAATCATGATCCCAATATTGGATTTGTTGTTAAAATTCCTGGAATTAGTCAGGTTGATAATTTTAATAAACATAAAAAGGCAATTTTTGATGCAGGATTGGAAAATTCATTTTATTTTTCGATAAATCAAAAATCACAGTTTGTTTCTATTCTTAAGCATACTGATTTATTTATCAGAGCAACAAATACAGATGGAGATGCAGTTACTGTAAGAGAATCACTGTTCATGAAAGTACCCACTATTGCAAGTGATTTTTGCCAACGACCTGAAGGAACAATCTTATTCAAGAGTCGGGATCAAGAGAATCTAAGAAAAGTGGTGATGGCAACGCTTCCTAAATTACAAGAAATTTCAACTGGTTTGAGCAACTCAAAGTCTAATAATGCAGAACGCATTATTGATAGGTTCCAAGCAGCTTGTGAGTGAGAAACTCCAATAATTGAAAATATTTTTCAAACCGCTAAGACAAACGTAATTAATCATTTCTTGAAAAGAGTAAAATATGTGTGGCATAAGTGGTATATATAATTATGATAATTCTTCCGTTAATTTAGATATTTTGAAAAAACTAAATGAAGTAATTGAACATAGGGGGAGAGATGATGCAGGTTCAGTACTTATATCTTCATACTGTAATCTTCCCGCACAAGAGCTAAATAATCATTTATGTTCTAATATAAAAAAGAATGACAACCGATATAACATTGGGTTTAGTCATAGAAGACTTAGCATAATTGACTTGAGTGCAATGGGTCACCAGCCTATGAGCGATACTAATAATGAAATTTGGATCATTTTTAATGGTGAAATATATAATCACGAAGATATAAGACTTGAACTCAAAAAAAAAGGATTTCAATTTAAAAGCAGTACAGATACAGAAGTTATTATTTATGCCTATAAAGCTTGGGGTATAGAGTGTATTAAAAAATTTAAAGGTGTTTTTGCTTTTGCATTATGGGATAATCGTGATAGCACTTTTTTTTTAGTAAGAGACCGAATGGGTGTAAAACCATTATATTATACTTCTATAGATGGTTCTTTTTATTTCGCTTCTGAGATAAAAGCACTTTTAAAAATTCCTCACGTGCAACCGTGTTTAAATTATAAAATGTTATCCTATTATTTTTCATTTCTGGCAATTCCGGCTCCTGATACCTTGTTCCAAAACATCTTAAAATTGGTGCCTGGAACATATTTAAAAATAACAAAAAATGGGAAGGTTTCCAAAACAAAATATTGGGATTCTTGTGAGAATTATCAAGATTCAAAAAAGAGCGTGGACTATTATATTCATCACGCGGAATTAATTTTAAAAAAAGCAATAAAGAGCAGAATGATGAGCGATGTTCCCTCTGGTGTTTTTTTAAGCGGGGGTGTTGATTCAAGCTTGATTGTCGCAATCATGAGTGAGTACTCGAGTCAACCAATAAATACCTTTACAGTTGGGTATAAAGGTCTTGAAAAATCAAATGAATTTTTTTGGGCGAAAAGAATTTCCGATAAGTACAAAACAAATCATACTGAATTAATTATTGATGTGCAGAATACTGAAGAGATCATACGTGATATGGTGTATTATCAGGATGAGCCCATAGCTGATCCTGTTTGTATTCCTGTTCTTCTTCTTGCAAGAAAAGCAAAAGAATTAGGAATTAGCGTTGTCCACGTTGGGGAAGGAGCAGATGAAATTTTTGCAGGGTACAAAAATTTTAAAACATACTATAATATTAATGAAAAATTATGGCGGAATTCAGCTAAAATTCCTATTTCAATAAAAAAAGTTTTTGGTTTTTTTGGGAAAAGTATACTTTCAAAATCAAAATACAGGAAGTATACAGATTATTTTGATTTTTTTACAGATAATAAAGAGTTGTATTGGAGTAATACGCATAAGTACTATCCATCAGATTTAGATAGAATATTAAAAAAAGAGTATATTGACCCTTATGAGTTTATTTTAGATAAAGCCACCAAGTACGAGGCTTCAGGAAATAAAAATTTTTTAAGTAAAATGACTTATCAGGAATTGAATCTCAGACTTCCTGAATTGTTATTAATGCGTGTAGATAAAATGACAATGGCATCTACTGTGGAAGGAAGAGTTCCTTTTCTAGATCATGAACTAGTCGAATTTGGCCTCAATATTCCTGATAGTTTCAAGATGAAGAATAAGCAAACAAAGTATGTGATAAAAAAGATTGCCGAAAAGTATTTGCCTAATGACATCATTTATAGAAAAAAAGTCGGATTTGGGTTTCCAATAAAAGAATTCTTCTCAGGTGATTTTAAAAGCTTTCTGTATAAAACCATTTTTAACTCTGGTTTGAGGCAGGAAGGAGTGATTAATTACGAATTCGTTTTAGAAATGTTTAAATTGTCAGAATCAAATAAAGTTAATTATTATACTCATATATGGAGTCTGGCTAATCTATCTATGTGGTATGACCTTTGGTTTAAAAACAAATAACAATTAAACCAATAATTATTTAGTGCCAACCAGAAAACCCATCCTGAGTCATGGTCACTGAAATATAGATGGCTGTTCCTGAAATACTATTCTACCATATATTGAAATATTTAATAATCGCAAAATGGGGCATTCTTATCTTTGGCTTGAAAGTCCCCAGGTTTTCGAGAATAGATATATGGTAAAATAGTACGAGAAAACAGCGTGATTTTGTATCTACGAATTCAAAGAAAGATTAGTCAGTTTCCTAAATTTTGAAACTGGGATTGTCAGAAACCTTTATTATTCAATTATTCTAACATGATTAAAAGCATTTTTTTTGTGGTAAGCAACTCTCTTCTAAGGTTAAATATATTATTAAGATCAAATGTTATATTGGGGCTGTGCTTTTTTATAAAAAAGAAATTCTCCAAAAAAGAAATTCTCATAACCAGCTTACCCACTAAAATGCAAGATGTTTTCAACCTAAATATAAACCATTCAAGGTTTAAATCTTTTATAGAAGAGAACTCTCTTAAAAAAGAATTTATTGATGATGCTAATAATTTTGTTAAAGGCAAAATAAAAATTTATGACAAAGTGGTTTCATTAGTTGATTATTCAATAGACAAATTTGATCAGAATCGAAATAAAAGTGAAGTACACAATCAGGATATAAGGTTTCACTGGGAAATTTATCGTGGGAGGAATTTATTCAATATAGCAGTAACCTATGATATTACAAAAGATGAAAAATATGCTCTATCATTAGTCGAATATATTAAAAATTGGGAAAAATATAGCCCTTGTATTGATGATAAAGTGATTTGTAATGGCATGGAGACTGCTTTAAAATTAATAAATTTGTCTTTTTTAGATCCATTACTAAAAGACTCAATACATTATTCAAAAAATGTACAGGATGAGCTCTTTAAGGCTTTAATTTTTCACGCAGAATATACTTTTAAGAATTATGAAATCACATTTTATGGTCTTGAATCGAATCATGGATTATCATGTGCTGTTGGCTTAATTTATGCCGCATTACTTTTTCCTACTTATCCAAATTCAAAAAAATGGAAAAAACTGGGGTACGCTGCGCTGCATAGAGCTTTGAAAAAACAATTTACTTCTGATGGTGTAAACTTTGAGTCTTCCGTTAATTATCATCGTTTTATTTTTGAGCTTCTAATTTTTTTATTAGGTGCATTATATAAACAAAATCAGAAAGTAGATTTTTTTGTTGAAGAGAGTATCAGGAAGATCGGAAATAGCTTAATTAGACTAACTCATGCTAATAATATGATTTCTCGATTTGGAGATAGTGATGGCGGAAAATTTCTGCCCGACCTAAATACAATGGCTGATTTTAATAATTTACAATATTTGAATTGGTTTACATCTTTAAGAGATAACGAATTCTTTGAGACACTTATCTTTTCTAATATATCCCAGTTTAATGGTTTCCTTAATCGTAATAATTTTATTGGTAGAGTAGGGAACTATATTTCATTTAGGAAGAAAAATTTAAGTTTAATTATAACTATGAATGAAATTGGTACCCTTGGCAAAGGAAACCATCAGCACAACGATTTTCTTGCATTTGAGCTTTATGGAAAACATCCATTTATTGTGGATCCATGGTCGCATTGTTATACTGGAAATCCCAAGTCCAGAAACTTGGATCGAAAAGGAAACAGACACTCCACGATAGTTATTGATTCAAACGAAATGGTACAATTTTCAGATAGTAAATTATTCGAAATGATAGGTGATATTAAAACCACATTTCACAAATTAAAAGAGGATGAAAAATCATGGTCTGTAGTTATTTCTCATAATGGATATAAAAACTTACCACAGGGTGAGCAGACGCATAAAAGGTCATTTCATTTTTTTAAAAATGAAATGACTCTGAAGGTAATTGACCAAATAGAAGGAACAGGTGATCATAAAGCACAAATTAATTTTCTTATTCCGAAGAAATACTGGAAACTTGAGCAGAAACATAAAAAAATTATTTTTTCAAATACAGCTGAGCGGTTCATTATTGAAATAAATGATGGAAAATTCATTGTAAATGAGGATCATATCAGCGAGTGGTTTAGCCAACAAGAGGAAGCTTATCATTTGTCTTTTGAAGTAGGATATGAATCAAATATTGAGATCATAACAACAATTCAATATCAAACTTTTAAAGAATAGCTAAATGCTAACTTATACATACAAAATTTAAAGAGGTGTACTACATAATGAAACAAGCATTAATAAAAAAAGGAAAAGTATTAAGCACAGAAGTTCCTGCTCCTATTGCTTCAAAAGGTTGTTTGCTCATAAAAACTGTAAATAGCTGTATTTCTGCCGGTACTGAAATGGGTAGTGTAAATACGAGTGGTATGAACCTGATTAAAAGGGCAATCAAACAACCGCAGAATGTTAATCTTGTTTTCAACAGTATAAAGCAAAAGGGTATATCCAAAGTTTATGCTAAGGTGAAAGGAGAACTAACCGGAGGAAAAGCAACAGGCTATTCATTAAGTGGCGTTGTTGTAGGAATTGGAAAAGATGTGACTGATTATAAAGTAGGTGACCATGTTACAGCAGCAGGTGCAGGTATTGCAAATCATGCTGAATATGTTGATGTTCCAGTAAATTTGACTACCAAGATGCCAGTGGGGATGAGTTTTATTGAAGCTTCCACTGTAACTCTTGGAGCAATCGCATTACAGGGTGTACGACGGGCTGATTTTAAAATGGGAGAGTTTGGAGTAGTGGTTGGAGCAGGAATCTTAGGATTACTCACAGTTCAAATGTTGAAAGCATCCGGGGTGAGAGTTGCTGCAATTGATTTCGATAATTCCAGATTAGCAATAGCCAAAAAACTTGGGGTTGAAATGGTTTTTAACCCAAATGAATCAGATCCGGTGCTTGAAATAAATAACTGGACCGGAGGATATGGCGCTGACGCTGTTATCTTTACAGCAACAAGCTCAAGTAGTAAGCCATTGTCACAAAGTTTTAACATGTGCCGAAGGAAAGGTAAAGTTGTTCTTGTAGGTGTTGTTGGAATGGAGATAAAACGGGAAGATATCTTTAAAAATGAATTGGATTTTTGTATTTCAACTTCATATGGCCCCGGAAGATATGATACGAACTATGAAATAAAAGGTAACGACTATCCTTATGCCTATGTTCGTTGGACGGAGAATAGAAATATGATGGAGTACCTGAGAATGGTACATTCTAAGGAGATCAAGTTAGAGAAGCTGATCAATGGAATTTATCCAATAGACAACGTATCAGAAGCCTATGAAAGCTTGAAAGATTTTGAAAACAAACCGTTAATGGTCATTCTCGATTATGGAGAACCTGTTGACGAGAAGATAGTTGAAGATCAAAAATTAAGTACTAAGATCATTGTTGGCGATGCTGTGATTTCAAAAGACATCATAAATGTAGCTCTGATTGGTGGAGGATCATTTGCAGTGAATACACATTTACCAAATTTTGCTAAACTGAAAAACAAATATAAAATTCACGCAATCGTTGATAGAAAGGGCGCGAATGCAACAAATATTGCTAATCAGTTCGGTGCCAGCTATTCTACAACAAATATTAAAGAAGTATTACAAGACAAAGAGGTAGACCTGGTTTTAATTTCTACAAGACATGACTCCCATGCTTCTATAACGATGCAGGCTCTTGAAGCAGGAAAGCATGTATTTGTTGAAAAACCTTTGGCCACTTCTCCTGAAGAATTGCAAAAAATAAAAGATTTCTATAAAAAACCAGGAAATAAAAAACCGATTCTTTTTGTAGGATTCAATCGAAGATTTTGCAAGTATGCACAAGAAATCAAAAAGCATACTGATAATCGCATCAATCCATTATTTATTAGATACAAAATGAATGCCGGATATATTCCAATGGATCACTGGGTACATGAATATGGAGGAAGAATAGTTGGTGAAGCGTGTCATATAATAGATTTGATGACTTTTTTTACAGGCTCAAAAATCATAAGCATTGCTACAGAATCAATGGATCCAAATAACAATAAGTTTAGCATGAACGATAATCGTTCTATGATTTTAAAATATGAAGATGGATCAGTTTGCAACATTGATTATTTTGCAGTTGGCTCAAAAAAATATTGCAAGGAATTTATGGAAATACATTTCGATGAGAAAACTATTGAGATGAACAATTACAAGTCTCTTAAGGGATTCGGCTTAGCTATTAAAGAAATGAACACAAAAAATAGTCAAAAAGGTCAGTTGGAAGAACTGTTTTTTCTCTATGATTCTCTAAAGGGCAAAATCAAAGGATGGCCAGTAGAACTTTGGGATATGCTTCAAACTACTGAGGCAACCTTTCTTATCGAAGGAAATAATGAATAACAAAATAAAGAAAGTTATATTATAATGGCCGAAAGGTTAGATATATATCGTGATGCAAGAGTACAAAAAGAAGCGATTACGCTTTATTTTAAAAAAATGTGAGGAAAATTTACGTTTTCCAGGGTTTATATATCCAGCGCCAGTCCTTGTGTGATGTGGTTCAAACCCTGATTTATAAGACTCAATCCCTCTTCCAAAACATGTGGTTGTGTTGGGATATTTCGGGCGCTTATTTTGAAAGTGGCAATGGTTTCTAAAATGGCATTATGCTATGCACGAAAGAAACTTAAATATTCTGCTTTTGTTGAATTTAACCTTTTGTGTCATTTTTTATGCGTTTTGCTGTAGCGGCAGGACAAGTCAATAAACAAATTTTGAAAAAAAACATTGTGGGAGTTTTATACTATGAAAAAAAAACCTGTTGTAATTATGGCGGAAAGATCTGACATCTACAGGGATGCAAGGGTTCAGAAAGAAGCAATGTCTTTAGCAAGTAATCATTATGAAGTGGAAGTTTGGGGATTCCGTAACAAGTGGAAAAATGAAAAGCTGAATTCTAATTATAAACTTGTTACTTTTCCAATTATTTCTAGACGATTTAGGATATTTAGAAATATTAGCATGGCTTTAAATATATTGATTATTAGTATTGTTATTTTGTTGAAGAAGGCAGATTACTATCATTCTCATAATACGTTTTTTTTATTTCCTATGTATCTTTCAAGCAGAATTCATAAAGGTAAAATTATTTATGATAGTCATGAAGTGCAGTGGGAAATGAGTAAATATGAAGCATTTATTGAAAGAATGTTTATTAAAAAAGTCGATAAAGTAATTAATGTATCAAAGGGACGGGCTAAAATTCAGCAAAAAAGATATTCCTTGCAAAAGGATCAAATAAAGGTAATTGCCAATTATCCAGTTATTGTTAACAATCAAATTAAAATAAAACCAAAGTCATACGAAAAGCTGAATTGTATTTTTAGTGGTGGTTTTTCTTTAGCTAATAATAGATTAGATAACTTTCTCTTGGCACTAAAGGATGTCTCTGACATCAATTTTTTTCTATTATCATTTGGATATGGAGCAAGCCGTTTTGAATTGAATCACATGATTGAAAAATTTAAATTGACCGATAGAGTTCAATTTTTACCCTTAGTAACTGCTGATAAAGTTATAGAAACAATATCTAATTATGATTTCGCTGTTAATTTACTTGTAAACAAGGACCAATTAGATTCATTAAAATATCCAGCAATTAATAAGATGTATGAATACTTAGCTGCAGGGTTACCATTATTTACTTCTAAACTACCTTCATTTATCGATGAATTCGAAAATGAAGGGGTTGGGGTTTCAGTTAATGCTGACGATGTAAATTCTATAAAAAATGGCTTGAGGTATTTTAAAACTCATAATGATAAAATTCCATCTATGAAACGCAAAGCATTAGAATTATCAAAAAAACATTATAATTGGGGAACACAGGAAAAAATACTGATAGATCTGTACTCAGAATTAACTTAAATAATAATGTATTTTATTTAACATATATAAATATTTATAAATTTTACAACAAAATATTACAAAAAGAGTGTTTTAATGAATCAGCTTACTCAACAATTAAAATCTGGAAAAATGCAAATTTTAGAAGTTCCATTTCCTGCTTTGAATAAGGGCTGTATCTTAGTCCGAAATTATTATTCGGTAATAAGCGCAGGAACTGAAGGCAAAACAGTTTCTGATGCCAGAAAAGGCTATCTTGCCAAAGCAAAGACCCGCCAGAAAGAAGTTAGGCAGGTAATTGAAATGGTAAAAACCAATGGCCTGCTCCCAACTTATAAATTGGTGATGAATAAGTTAGAGGCACCCGCTTCTTTGGGGTATAGCACTGCGGGGGAAATAATTGCTATTGGTGAAGGGGTTACAAAATTTGAGGTGGGTGATTTTGTTGCCTGCGGTGGGCAGGGTGCATTTCATGCTGATGTTGTCTCTGTCTATGAAAATTTATGTGTAAAAATATCGAATGACATTGATTTGGAACAAGCTGCTTTTTCAACAATTGCCTCTATTGCTATCCAGGGAATTAGGCGGGCAGATCTTAGATTTGGAGAAAATTGTGTCATTATTGGAATGGGATTGATCGGTCAACTTACATATAAAATACTTGAAGCATCAGCAATATATCCAATTGGTGTAGATATTTCAAACGCGCAGATTCAAATTACAAAAAATGCCGGTATAACAAATGTTTATAATAGAAATCTTGAAGGTCTTGAAGAATTAATCAGTAAGCATACAAATGGGGCTGGTTCTGATGCTGTTATCATTACCGCAGGTACTTCGTCAAATGATCCCGTTGAGTTTGCCGGAACTGTTACAAGGCAAAAAGGAAAGGTTATTATTGTTGGTGCTGTTCCTACTGGTTTCAATCGAGCCAACTATTATAAAAAAGAGCTTGATTTGAAGATGTCATGTTCTTATGGCCCGGGCCGATATGATGCGGCTTATGAAGAAAAAGGAAGAGATTATCCAATAGGCTATGTTCGCTGGACAGAAAATAGAAATATGCAGAGTTTTATTGATTTGCTTGCTTCAAAGAAGATTGATATTTCTAAATTAATTACACATAGTTTTACGTTGGAGAATGCAAAAGATGCTTATGACATGATTCATTCAAAGTCAGAAGCATTTGGTGGAATTTTATTGCAATATAATACACAAAAGGAATTAAAACAATATGTTCAGTTAAATACAAATCAGTTTAATCCTCAGGAACCCAATGTAGGGTTTATTGGTGCCGGTTCTTTTGCACAAGGTACTTTGCTGCCAAACATGAAGGGCTTGTGTAATTTTGTAGGAGTGTCAACTGCAAAAGGTAATACAGCACGTTATGTAGGGGATAAATATGGATTTTCATATTGTGCTGAAACAGCAGATGCCATAATTAACGATGACAAAATCAATACTATATTCATTACCACCCGGCATAATTTGCATGCTGAATTCATTATCAAAGCAATGAAAAAGAATAAAAACGTTTTTGTTGAAAAGCCTATGGCAATGAATGAAAAAGAGTTGTCTGAAATTAAAGCTGTTTATGAAGAATCCATAGAACAAGAAAAGCCTGTATCTTTTATGGTCGGTTTTAATCGAAGGTTCTC
>Ga0075115_10000409_pt1 | contig 20992 bp, 19 predicted proteins | sample AntAceMetag02UKH_FD_69785 | JGI IMG/M metagenome (GOLD analysis project Ga0075115, IMG submission 69785) | Saline lake microbial communities from Ace Lake, Antarctica - Antarctic Ace Lake Metagenome 02UKH | ecosystem: Environmental > Aquatic > Non-marine Saline and Alkaline > Saline | place... | reverse complement strand
GCGAACCTTCGAGCGATGCAACGACCGCTGAACCGTTTGAGCTTGCCTGGCGTTCGGCCAAAAAGATGCCGGATGGATCTTTAACTTCTGAAAGACCCTTGCCGGTCATCTCAAAGACGCCGATTTCATTCGTGGCGCCAAAACGGTTTTTTACCGTGCGCAATATCCTAAATGGATGCCCGCGCTCGCCTTCGAAATACAAAACAGTGTCGACCAAATGCTCCAACACTTTCGGACCTGCGATCGACCCATCCTTTGTGACGTGACCCACGATGAATCCGGCGGTGCCGGTTGCCTTTGCAAACATCAAGAGCTTCGAGGCGGATTCGCGCACCTGCGTGATCGTGCCGGGTGAACTCTGCACATCCTGCGTGAACATCGTTTGAATTGAATCCACGACGACTGCCGCCGGTTTTGCCTTCTTTGCGTGTTCGAGTACACGTTCTAAGCAGTTCTCGGTAACGACGAGCAATTTCTTTTCATCGATGCCCAAACGATTGGCGCGCATTTTTATCTGCGCAGCGGATTCTTCGCCGGATGCATATAGTACGGTGCCACCACTTTTGGCGACGCAGCCCAATGCTTGCAACAATATGGTCGACTTGCCGATGCCGGGATCGCCGCCGATCAAACATGCCGAGCCGGGAACGAAGCCGCCGCCGAGCACGCGGTCAAGTTCGCCGATGCCGGTAGGGATGTGGTTTCCGCTGTCGCCATCGATATCCGTGAGCGGCATGGGTGCCGACGAGAGTTCCGGTACAGGAGTGCGCGTGTTTACGACCTCCGGTGTTTCTTCGGCATAGGTATTCCACTTGGCGCAGTCGGGGCAACGCCCCAGCCAACGCGGACTCTGTGCCCCGCAGTTCTGACATGCATAAATTGTTTTTTGTTTGGCCATGCACCCGCCTTAACAATGAGCCGTTCACTTATCAAGTTTTGTGAAACGCTTCCCCTCCCTTGAGGGGAGGGGATTAAGGGGAGGGTGGACTTGTTTGTTGCTCGTCATCCCCGAGTGTTCTAATCGGGGATCCAGGGATTGTGGTTCTGGATTCCCGCTTTCGCGGGAATGACAGCGTGACAGAGCTCTTAACTATTCAAAATATAAAGGTAATTATATGCCTCCCATGAATTATTATTCCCTTGAAAATCCACGAGATTCCGTCGTATAAGCTTCGCTCTCTTGGGGGAGCTGGTTTTGCAAGGCCTCGCCCCCTGTTTTGTATGCACCACGGCAGTGTGTGATGTTGGAATGGAGGAGTGTTAGTTGATGAGACCGGTATATCTCAAACAGCCTTATGCTGAGGCGACGCTAAATGTGGCTCCGTGGTATTTGCGGGTGTGTAGCGATCAGTATAAGGGACGGGAGTTAACGCGCGATCAGACCTTTGTGCGCGATGTCGTTGAGACTGCTTCGAACATAACCACGCGGGCTGTATTGTATGATTTCTTAAAGAGTCAGCGCGTGTATCCCATGCGCGACATGCAGGTTAGCGATCCATTGCTGCATCGCTTTGTCAAAGCTGATCTTAATCCTGAAAATATGTGCAAGCTTGGCTGGGATGAATTTGCCCATTATTCTGCGTCGTTACCGTTCAAGTACGTGCGGGCGCTCTCGCCCGGGCGCGCTCCTCGGCATGAGCGTGAGCAAAAGTTAGTGAATCACACCCTTGTCGCAATGTCGGCGTTTCCTTTGAAAATGGTCTTTAAGTCCTATGCGATGATAGGGTTATACTTTTATCAGAAGTTTGATCCACAATTGTGCACGGCATTTGAGAGCAGCACTCCCGTGCCTATGGCAACGGCCTTCTCTAGCCTTGCGCAGGATTATGCCTGGGAGAAGCGCTTTGAACTCCTGGCTGCGGCGATGATGATTGCCTCCGCTGATGGATATCTCGATGCGGCACGCCGAGCGCGGAAAGATGCAACGATGCAAAAGAGTCACACATCGGATGCTCTGCGTTCATTTGGACTGGCCACAGTCTTTTCATTCAGAGTGCGCGAAAACGCCCACTGCTTTTCACCGGTCATATTGGACACACTGCAGAGTTACGCAGGGTATATGCAGGGTTCGATCAAGAGATCGATAGCGGCAAGTTTGGAGGAATTATGAGCATAGTAAAAATAGGAACTGAGGTAATCTTACCATTTAGAAGCGGCCTCGCTACGGAGCCTTTCAAGGCAGCGCTGCCTGCGGGGCGCTCGATCACTGTGGGTCGCCTGCAAACGCGACTGCCGGATCATAAAGCAGTGACGCTTGTTGCGCGTGATCGACATCTCGTTTTTTCGGCCTATGGTTACGGGGAGGGAGGGGAAGACCAGGCGAATGGTCTTTCCGATGGAGAGTTGAGAATTTATGTTCCCGGTGAAAACGCTGCTGAGATTCTCAATCGCATGTTGCCGGTTTTTCGCCTCAACCCTCAGGCAACAAAATCCAGAAATAATGGTCATACTTCGTTGGACTCTGTGTGGTTTGCAGGTTACCGTGAGCTCAACTCTGTGAACAGCACTTTAGTTGGTTTGGTGCAGGATCTGTCGATCAATGGTAGGGGCGCTCTCTTTTCCGGAGGTTTGGATATACTTCGCGATAATAGAAAACATTTACCAGGGCGTTTGGAGGGGACGTATGGGTGGCTTGAGAGTTTGTTTCAAGATAGGCGGGCGCCAAAATACGATGAACTGGCACATCACGTGCTGGGATTGACACAGGCTATAGTGATGGATCGCGATCCTCAGCCGCTGGAAAAGTTGTCTCAGGATCAAATGTATGAAGTTGCCGAGAATGCATTTGAACTGTTTGATGTGCAATCCATTGCAAATGCACTCGTGGTTGGTGCCCTAGGTGCTGTGGCTCATCTTAAAGGAGAAAAAGGTGAACGTGCAGCGGAATATCGCCACTGGCTTGATGAGGTGATGAACATTTCTCCGACTTTTACAAAGCGTTCTGAGGATCTGTTTGAGCTAGCGGAGAATATTCTCCCTGATTATTCCTTGAGTTTTGTTGGTGCTGCGATGTTTCTCCTTGTTGGTCGAGGGTATCTCGAAGTGGCACAAGGTCAGAGATACATGGGGTTGAGATCGCAACGAGTCCGAGACGCGCGTATCATGTTTGATTCCGCTTACAATAGAATGGATGCGCTTAAAGGTGAAACAACGAGAATACATGCATTGAGATCTGTCTTCATGGATTATGCTCAGAGGCAGATGGATATGATCGGTTAATCGACATCGTTGATGCAACAGGAGGGTCTAATGGTTACAATAAATATGGCTAGTTTCTTTTTGGTGCCTGCACAGCATCCCAGGACGAAGGTATGTCGGAATATAGCGCGAAATATTGTGCCTGATGACGGTGCCCTCTATCTTTTTTCTACCGGACCAAAAGATGAACCGCGCGGTGTGGAGTTGAGCAATGGATCGGTTGGTTTTGTTAAAGATCCTCTTTACGACGTGCCTCGTGGTCGCGTGCTTGTCGGTATAGTTGGGCTTGATAGGGAATCTGTCCTTGCACAGGCGGCAGCGAAATTAGCAGGGCGGGATCTTGCAAGGGACAGCATTCAGGCTTTGGAGCAAGCTGAAGTCGATGATCTGATGATAGAAGTGATGCCTGAGCCAGTTGAAGTTGCTGCGCCGTTCGTAGAAGAAGCTCCTGTCGTGGTTGATAGTTGTGCGAAAGAGGTACAAGCGCTTCTTGATAAAATGCTTGAGTTCACAGGTGGTCCAGAAGTGTTACAGCGTTTTCGCGAGCTTGGTGAACCTGGGATTGCTGAGCTTGGAACGTTTTTGGGCAGAGCGCGGTATGGGACTCCGGCAGCGATAGTTCTGGATAAACTTGGCGTTAAAGACGATTAGTTTATCACCTTGTCATCCTTTTGGGGGGATGATAGTTTCACCGTTCATTTATGAGGATCTTCTATAAATTCTTCGCGACGGGTGCAGGCACGGGCTATGTTCCCGTTGCGCCCGGTACGTTCGGCGCTGCTGTCGGCGTTTTGCTTTGGTGGGGTTTGGCTTGGATGCCGCATCATATATATGTGCCCACCGTTATCGCGTTTATCTTTTTCTCCGTGTGGGTTTCGTTCGGCGCTCAAGCGCTCTTTGGCGGCAAGGATCCGCAGAAGATTACTATAGATGAAGTCGCGGGCCTCTTGGTCACCGTTGCCTTTCATCAGTTTGCTTGGGTCACAGCCATTGCCGGCTTCATCCTCTTCCGCATCTTCGATATTTCAAAACCGTTTCCCATTCGCCGCGTTGAAAAACTTTCAGGCGGGTGGGGGATAGTGCTGGATGATGTGTTGGCGGGGGTGTATGCGAATATCGCACTTTGGATAATACTATGGATATTGAAATCATCACAACTGGCAACGAGATTCTGATCGGTCGCGTTGTTGACTCCAACAAGTCCTGGGTGGCCGAGCGTTGTCAGATGCTGGGTCATAAAGTGATTCGCCATACATCCGTGGGTGATGACGAGCAGGCCATCGGTGATGCGCTGCAGGCGGCGTGTAAGCGTGCTGACTGTGTCATCGTGAGCGGAGGTTTGGGGCCCACATCAGACGATATCACAGTTGAGGCGGCTGCCAAGTCGTTTGGCGTCACGCTCTATCGCGACGACGACGTGGTTGAGTCTATTCAGGACTTCTTTCATCGCAGAGATCGCGAGATGAGCGATTCCAATTTAAAGCAAGCACAGATCCCTGAGGGCGGCGAGGTTCTGCCAAATAAGGTTGGTACGGCACCAGGTATTCGCGTAAAGCTCGGCGATGCTTGGACCATCTTTCTTCCCGGTGTTCCTAAAGAGCTCTATCAGATCTTCAACGATTCGGTCATGCCGTGGCTCGCCGGCGAGTCCAGTCAGCGTTTTGTGCAGAAGATTCTACGCTGTTTTGGTCAGCCCGAGGCTGATATCGCGCAGCAGCTTGATGACCTTGAGTTTGGCAAGGTGCAGCTGGCGTATCAGGTGAAATTTCCCGACATCCTATTGCGTTTGGTTGCCTACGATGCTGACGAGAAGAAGGCTAAGTCTCTTTTGGACGATGCCGCGCGTCGCATCTATGAACGCATCGGCGCTCTGGTCTACGCCGAGGGCGAGGACGTGATGCAGGACGTCGTGGGTTCGATGCTGCGCGATGCGGGCGTGAATTTGGCATGTGCAGAATCCTGTACGGGCGGTTTGCTCGCAAGCATGTTCACAGATGCGGCTGGCGCGTCCGAGTATTTTGAGTGTGGTTTTGTAACATATAGCAACGCATCCAAGATGCAGCTGTTAGGCATTTCGGAAGAGACGCTGCGTGCCAACGGTGCGGTGAGCCGTGAGACGGCAATGGCCATGGCCGAGGGTGCGCGTCGTGCAGCGGGAACGAACTTGGGTGTTGCGCTTACAGGTATCGCGGGTCCGGGCGGCTCCACGCCCGATAAGCCGGTGGGTACGGTGTATATTGCGCTTGCGACGCCCGACGGTACCGACTGCCATCATTATGTCTTTGCACGCGATCGGATATGGTTTAAGAAGATGGCAGCTACAGCGGCGCTCAATATGATACGTCGCTATTTGTTGACCACCAAGGAGTCGTGACTTGACCAAGATCCGTTCATTTCTCGCTTTCGATATCCCCGATGCCATGAAGAAAGAACTCTCCGGCATCATCGAGGTGCTTGCACCCAAAGCGAAGGGTATCAAGTGGGTCGACCCCAAGAATATTCATTGTACCCTCAAGTTCTTTGGCGATGTGGAAGAGGGAGTTCTTCTGGACGGTATTTCGCAGACAATCACGCATGAGGTCAAAAGCCAGGCGCCGTTTTCATTTCATGGCATGGGTCTGGGTGTCTTCCCCAACTGGCGCTATCCGCGCGTGATCTGGGCTGGCTTGACCGGTGATACCGAGGCGGCCGCTTCGTTGCATATGCGGCTCGAGGATGCGTTCACAAAGTACAAGGTTCCATCGGATGACCGCCAGGCTTTTCGCATGCATCTCACCATCGGTCGTGTGAAGTCCAAGCTCAAGGATCCAAACCCGCTCATGTCCTTCGTGGAGAAGCAGGTGGACAGGGCGTTTGGAGACTTCAATGTCGACAAGCTCACGCTGTACAAAAGCGTGTTGACAAAAGAAGGGCCGATCTATACTTCATTAAAAGAGTTTCCGTTCGGAGTTGCTTGATATTGTTGATCAATTGATTGCTCGTTCACTGTCTGGGGGGACAGAAAAAGGAGAATTATATGGACCCCACAACCCCCTCAACTTCCAACCGAGAAAAAGCCATCAGCCTTGCCGTTGCTACGATTGAGAAGCAATTCGGCAAGGGTTCGATCATGCGCCTCGAGAAGGGTGCCAAGTGCATCTCCGGCGTAGAAGCGGTCTCCACCGGTTCGTTGTCGCTGGACATCGCGTTGGGCGTCGGCGGTTTGCCGCGTGGCCGTGTGATTGAAGTGTACGGCCCAGAGTCATCGGGTAAGACCACGCTGGCGCTGCAGGCCGTGGCGCAGGTGCAAAAGACCGGTGGTATCGCGGCATATGTCGATGCTGAGCATGCGATGGACATCGAGTATGCCCGCAAACTGGGCGTCAATGTCGAGGACCTGCTCATCAGTCAGCCCGATACCGGCGAGCAGGCGCTCGAGATTACCGATACGCTCGTGCGCAGCGGCGCGATCAGCGTCCTTGTCATCGACTCGGTCGCGGCGCTGGTGCCCCGCTCCGAGCTTGAGGGCGACATGGGTGACGCGCAGATGGGTTCGCAGGCGCGCCTCATGAGCCAGGCATTGCGCAAGCTCACGGCATCCGTTGCGAAGTCGGGTACGATGCTTGTTTTCATCAATCAGATCCGCATGAAGATCGGTGTCATGTTCGGCAATCCCGAGACAACCACGGGCGGCAACGCATTGAAGTTTTATTCTAGCGTCCGACTGGACATCCGCCGCATTGGCGCGATCAAGCAGGGCGACCAGGTCGTCGGCAACCGCACGCGTGTGAAAGTGGTGAAGAACAAGGTAGCGCCGCCGTTCAGGCAGGCCGAGTTCGACCTGATCTACGGTGAGGGTATTTCGCGCGAGGGCGACGTTCTCGATCTCGCCACCAACGAGGACATCGTTGAGAAGAGCGGCGCATGGTATTCGTACAAAGGTGAGCGCATCGGCCAAGGCCGTGACAACACGCGTAACTTCTTAAAAGAGAACGGGAGCCTCATGAAGAAGATCGAGGCCGAGGTTCTGAAGAAATACGGTATTGAAACAACTACAACGACACCGGCGCCGGCAGCTCAGAAGACAAAAGAGCAGCCGACAAAGCCGGAGAAGGCAAAATAATCCTGCTCGTCATCCTGAGGGCGTAGCCCGAAGGATCTCGTAGTCAGCAAAAACGAGGTTCTTCGCCAAAGGCAACATCGCATGGCTCAGAATGACAGGCGAAAGAGGTTGTGAAAGAAGATTGGGGGAGAGGAGGGGAGTCATGGGGTGAGACTCCTCTTCTTATTTAAATAACGGGACTAGGGACTCGGGTCTTGGGACTCGAAAATCTAGTTTTATGTTTTGTATGCGAGCCACGAGCCCCTAGCCACGAGCCCCGAATAATTATGAAATCATCTGAGATACGAGAAAAATTCCTCAAATATTTTGAGAGCTATGGCCATAAACGGGTCAAGAGTTCTTCGCTCGTTCCTGCAAATGATCCAACTTTGTTCTTCACCAACGCAGGTATGGTGCAGTTTAAAGAAGTTTTTCTGGGTCAGGAGCAGCGGCCGTATTCCACCGCGACATCTTCGCAGAAATGCATGCGCGTTTCTGGCAAGCATAACGATTTGGAAAACGTCGGTCACACGCCGCGTCATCACACTTTCTTCGAAATGCTGGGCAACTTTTCGTTCGGCGACTACTTCAAAAAAGATGCCATTGCCTATGGCTGGGAATTTCTCACCAAGACGATGGGGCTCGATCCCAACCGCATGTACGTGACTGTTTTTCGCGAGGATGACGAAGCGGAGAAATTGTGGACCAAGCATGTGAGCAAGGACCGCATCTTCCGTTTGGATGAAGACGACAACTTCTGGGCGATGGGCGACACCGGTCCGTGTGGTCCGTGCTCGGAGATTTTGTGGGATTTCGGCAGTGGCCCTGTGAAGAAGGAAGACTTCGAGACCACCCGCTTTATGGAAATCTGGAACCTGGTCTTCATGCAGTACAATCGTGATGCTGAAGGGAATATGAATCCGCTGGCCAAGCCGTCCATTGACACGGGCATGGGCCTGGAGCGCTTAGCGGCGGTGAAGCAGGGTGTGACCTCCAGCTGGGAGACCGATCTCTTCGTGCCGCTGATCGAGAAGATAGAGAAAGTCACCGGTGTGGAGCTCGGCTCATCCGAGCAAAACGATATCGCGCTGCGCGTGATCGCCGATCATATCCGCGGCTCGGTCTTTCTGGTGGCCGATGGCGTGACACCGTCCAACGAGGGACGTGGTTACGTGCTCCGCCGCATCATGCGTCGCGCCATTCGCTACGGCAAAATGCTGGGCATGGATCGTCCGTTCTTTGCGCAGATCGCGCATGTGGTGGTCGACCAGATGGGTCAGGCGTACCCCGAGCTCGTGCAGCATCAGAAGTTTGCCGAGAAAGTTATCGCGGTTGAAGAAGAGCGCTTCTACGAAGCGCTCGATAAGGGCTTAGTGCTCCTGGATGAAGAATTCGGTGCGCTCAAGAAAGCTAAGAAGAAAGTTTTGCCTGGCGCGGTCGCGTTCCGCCTCTACGATACATTTGGTTTTCCGAAGGACCTTACAGATATTATCGCGGGCGAGCAGGGCTTCACGGTTGACGGTAAGGGCTTTGAGGATGAGATGAGTCAGCAACGTGAGCGCGGTCGCAGCGCCTGGAAGGGCTCGGGCGAGGAGGCTGTGGCGGAAGTGTGGATGGATATTCAGAAAAAAACGCCCTCGCAGTTCGTTGGCTACACGAAGGAAAGTGCCGAAGCCATGGTGACGGCCGTCGTGAAGGATGGCAAACCCGTCGATTCAGCAGGGGCAGGCGATCAGGTTATGTTTACGACTAACCTCACGCCTTTTTACGGCGAGTCCGGCGGGCAGATGGGCGATACGGGTATGGCCGTGGGTAACGGTATTGAGGTCGAAATTGTTGATACCAAGAAGCCGCTTCCCGATCTCATCGTTCATGTGGGTACGGTCAAGAAGGGCACGCTTGCGCCAGATGCCAAACTTACGATGGCCATCAATAGCGATAGGCGCGCGGATATCCGGCGCAATCACACGGCAACGCATTTGCTCCACAAGGCAATGCGCGAAGTGCTGGGTGAGCATGTCAAGCAGGCGGGATCACTCGTGGCGCCCGACAGACTTCGCTTCGATTTCTCTCACTTTCAGGCAGTGACCAAAGAAGAACTCAAGCAGATTGAAGAGCATGCCAACAAAGCGGTGCGCGAGAACTTCGAGGTGACGCCGTGCGAGATGAGCTACGATGAAGCCGTTGAGAAGGGTGCTCTGGCATTCTTTGGCGAGAAGTATGGCGACGAAGTGCGCATGGTCGATGTGAGCGGATTTTCGCGCGAGCTGTGCGGCGGTACGCATGTATCAGCCACTGGCGAGATCGGTCTCATCAAGGTCATGGCCGAGTCCAGCGTTGCAGCTGGTGTGCGCCGCATCGAGGCTGTTACCGGGCGCGGTGCTATCGCGTATGTCGAGCGTCTCGAGAGTGAGCGCAATGAGCTCGCAAAATTCCTGAAGGTTCAACCGGGCGAGCTTGTTACCCGTGTGAGAAAACTTGCTGACGATAATAAGAAGCTTGAGCAGAAGATGAAATCGGCGCGTACCGAACAGGCTGGTGCGAGTGTGGGCGACCTCGTGGCCAAAGCGCAGGACGTTGGCGGTGTGAAGCTTGTAGCTGAGCGTGTCGAGGGCATCGACCAAGGGTCAATGCGTGACCTTGGAGACCGAGTTCGCGACAAGTTGCAAAGCGGCGTGATTGTCCTCGGTGCTGAAGTTGGAGGTAAAGCAGCTTTGATAGTCATGGTGACCAAGGATCTGACAAAGAAAATTCGCGCAGGCGACATCATGAAGGAATTGGCTACGGTCGTTGGCGGTAAGGGCGGTGGCCGTCCCGATATGGCTCAGGGCGGCGGCCCGGATGTTTCTAAATTGGATGATGCACTGAACAAGGTTAAGGAATTAATTCAATAAATATTTCCTCCCCCTTGAGGGGGGAGGATTAAGGTGGGGGTGCATTATAATGTCACCCTCCCCTAGCCCCTCCCCTCAAGGGAGGGGGATCAAGAGGAGCGAAACATGATCGTAGCAACAAAATTACGTCCCGGCATGATGATCATTCACGACGGCGAGCTGTGCCGTGTAATGAAGATCGACCACGTTACTCCAGGCAAAGGCAAAGCCCATGTGGCAGCCAATGTGCGCAATATAAAGACAGGCAACCAGATGCCGTGTCGCTGGAACTCTGACGATAAGATCGAGCGCGCATTTTTGGAAGAACACGAGATGCAGTACCTCTACGATGATGGTGAACAGTACCACCTCATGAATACCGAGAACTTCGAACAGATCGTCATGGATCACGAGATGTTCGGTGATGCCATCAAGTTCATCCTTCCCGATAATAAGGTTAAGGTGACGTTCTATGACGGCAACCCTGTTGGCATTGATCTTCCTCAGACTGTCGATCTCAAGGTCACTCAGGCCGACGCGTCGCTGAAGAAGCAGACAGCATCCGCGCAGAAAAAGAATTGTACGGTCGAGACCGGCCTTGTCGTTCAGGTGCCAGCCTTTGTTGAAGAAGGCGACGTGATTCGCATTGACACCGAATCCGGCGATTATCTAGAACGCGCAAAGTAGATTGTTTCAGAGTTATAAAATCATGGGGGATGATTTTGAGACTTAATCGAACAGTATTGCCTGTATTGTTTATGGTTCTACTTATTTGTTCTGCATTTAATCCCGTACATGCTGAGGAAGTAGAGATTCAGTCCGACGAGGGCTATTCCTCCAAAAACATTCCGGTTGTCCAAAAGGTGCCGGAGTATTCCGCCGCGCAATTTATGGGTCCTGCTGGTGATCCTACTCCTGCTCCCGCTCCATCAGTGTCGGAGACCGTTCTGGGTGAAGATCCTGAATTCATCAAAGCTACTCCTGATTATGACCCGGGCATAACCGAAGAGTGTCCTCACGGCAGGCGCCGCTGTGACATGGATAAGAGCATCGATAACCTCGAAAATCAGGTTAAGGATTTTCAGACTCGCTACAAGAAGGGCGAGCTGTGGACGTATCCTAAGGATATTCAGGAGGAAAAACCTAAGAAAACGAAGTACGGTACTAAGGCTCTCAAGTATCCGCTCCTACTTCCCGTCTATCTCACGCGAGCCATTACCATGCCGATTGCCTTGGCTGCTGACCAGCTGATCCGAACGGGCGCTGCCGCCAAAATTGTAGACATCGTTTCAAACGATGCGCGAACTTTTTGGGTCTATCCGCTCATCGAGTTGGGTTTTGGATCGGGTTTTGGCGGCGGTCTTGGCATGACGCATTACAATATGTTCAACAGCAATTATACGATGAGCGGCAGTTACGTGATCCATATCAATATGGATCAGCAAGCTAAATACAGCGTCAGCAATCCCGCTATCTTTTATCTCAAGGGCAGGGCTTTTGCATTTGAATTCGTGGGCAGCTGGGATCATCGTAATGAAGCTGCGTATTATGGAAGGGGTATCGGTTCTGCCACAAATTCAAAAGGCTATTATGGTTCGGATGAGATCGAAGCCGGTGGCTGGTTTGGCTACGAGGTCTATAAGAAGCTGCTCTTGAGTTTGCATGCCTACTTCATTCTGGATGATTCTAGAAGCTCCAGTAAAAACCCGCTTGTGCAGAATACCGTTACAGCTCCTAGCCTCGTTGCGTTCAGGAATAGCCTCTATTATATCGATTTCGGTCTTGATCTGACGCATGACAATCGTAATTCACAGGCCTCCCCGGACAAGGGTGGCAAGCAGCGATTCTCATTTAAACGTTTTCAGGGTTTGGGGTCGAACAACTACGACTACAACCAGTTTGAACTCGAGTTGCTCCAGTACATCAGGCTCTGGAAGCCTCGCTATGCCCTTGTATTGAGAACATTCTGGGCGTTTCAACAGCGTACGGGAGCTGGTATTCCCTTTTACCGCTTGCTGAGACTCGATGTTGACTCTCCCTTAAGAAGTTTTCCGTGGGGTCGTTTTCGTGATCGTGGTGTGGGTGTCGCGAACTTCGAGTTTAGATATCCCGTCTGGGAATATATGGATGGTCAAATATTTGTGGATGTGGGACGTGTATATCGTAATATCAAGGATGTATCGTTCAAACATCTCAAGTACTCAGTGGGCGGCGGTTTTCGGCTCATCTCGGGCAATTATTTTCTCCTGAGATTCCAGGTTGCATATGGCAACGAGGGCACACGCGTTCTCTTTAAAACCAGCCAGGAATTTTAAAGTACAGAGGAGGTTTTAATATGATGAAATATGTGATTGCAGCACTCATGATCATAACGATGGTAGCCGGCGTGGGGGTTGTGCATGCAAAATCCCAGGCGCCCAAGACATTTAACGAGGTGCAGGTTTTTCGTGGCGACCCGCCCGGAAAACCTTATAAGGTCATGGGTAAGATTGATCTTGCCGTTCCGGCAGGGATGACGCGTTCGCAGGCCGTCACCCTCCTCAAGAAGAGGGCATTCAATGAACATCAGGCCGATGCTGTTATCAATGTGGCGGTAACTGAGAAGAGAACCGGCGGAACGCCTAGCAGGACGGTTTGTCCTCAAACATCATCCGATTGTTTTACACAGGGTGGTGATACCTTCTCCGAAAACCACGCCTCCGGCACCGCCGTAAAATGGCAATAGAGTTTTCCACTCCGTTCGAAGTGCTTCCTCAAATGCTAGCTAGAAATAGACTTTCTCAGCACCTCCGACATAATACAAAAAAGGCGCGGGACGAGAACGACCGTCCTTACCTCTGGTTCGTAGTGCTTCCATAAATAACGAAGGTCTATTAATGCTGCACATCAGTGAAAAGCTGCGTAGGGAGCGCGCTCGTGAGGGGCTCACGGAGGCCATTTTAACGGACGGGATGCTACTAATAAAATGGCCGAGTGCGAGCGCCGTTTTGGGACGACCCAAAACGGACGCGTACCCTCACGGGCGCGCTGCCGAAAGCAGTTGTTCGCTGATGTGTTTTCCTTAGGACTTCTTGCGTTTTGTGGATGTCGGAGAATTTTCCATGGCAGTCATCAATCTCAAATACATCTTCGCATAGTCGTTGCCAGGATCTTTGTTGAGTGCCGTCTTCCATTCTTTCTTGGCATCATCCATCTTGCCCTGGGCATAGTAAGCCAATCCCAGCTGCACGCGCGCGGGAGCGTAGCCAGCTTTGGTTTTGAGCGTGGCCTTCAGTTCCTTCACAGCCTTGGTGACCTGACCGTCCTCGCGCAGGCTCTGCCCGAGCTTGGTGCGGATGTCGACATAGGCTGGGTTGAGTTTCAAGGCCTTGTCATATTCATCGATCGCCAGTTTATGGGCGCCGGTGGAGCGATAGATGTCGCCGACTTGCATGTGCATGTTGGAGAGCTTGCCGCGCAGTACCGGCTCAATGACCTGCCCTTTGGCCTTTGGCTGTTTTTTGACCTGCTCGTAGAGCTTCTTGGCATCCTTGTACTCGCCAAGGTCGTTGTAGAGTACTGCGAGATTCATGACCGCCTCGGTATAGCGCGGATTGATCTCAATGGCTTTTTTGAAGTGTTGGATTGCAGCTGAAAAACGACCGTCGGCATGCTGGATCACGCCCATCATATTTTGAACATCTGCATAGCGCTTTGTCTGTGACAAAACCTGTTTGAGGATTGTCTCCGCACTTTCATAATCTTTCTTTTCAAAGAGATCTTTGCCCTCGGTGACGAGCTCGGTGACGTTATTCATGGTGTCTCCATTCATGATGGCTCCTTCTGTTTTTTAGCAGCGCTTCTCATCTTCTTCTCAGCTCGCTTTGTATAACGGTCATCGGGATAGTCGACTGAAAGCATGCTGAAGGTGCGGCGCGCTTCGTTGTACTGGTCCAGCTTGAGGTTAGCGACCGTGGCCATGTAGAGGGCTTTGGGCGCGAGACCAGATTCTTTGTACTGCGTGGCGACTTCTTCCAGCCGTGGAATGGCTGCTTTGTACTGACCTGTTTTGAAGTAGAAGCGACCGACGTAAAGGTTGCGTTTGGCTACGCGCAAACGCGCTTCCAAATAATATTTGAGTGCAAGTGCGCGATATGTGCTGCCGGGGAAACGCTGGATGACGACCTTGAAATTCTGAATAGCTCCATCCAGATATTTCTGATCGCGATCGATGGCCTTGGGACTTTCTTTGAAGAGTGCGAGTCCGCTCCTGTAGTAGGCGTAATCCAGTCGAGGGCTGAACGGGTGGAGCTTGATGAACGCGGTATAAGATTCTTTGGCAAGGAGGTAGTCCTTCTTGTCAAAATAGGCGTCGCCGATCATGAGCTCTGCTTCGAGGCCCTCGCGTGACTGCGGGTATCTTGATTTGAACATCTCCAGGCACTGGATGGCATCTTCATAGTCCTTAGACTGCGAGAGCCTGATGCACTTTTTGATTTCAACATCAGGGCCGGCGTTGCCGATCACGACTTCATTCTTTGCGCAGGCTCCCGTTGCGCCGACGATGAGTGCTAATATTGATGCAGTAAGTATGCGTTTCATGGGGCGAAATCTTATTGGAACTTATGTAAAAGCGCAACGGGTAAAAAGGCCGTGAAAAGTGAAGCGTGAAGAGTGAAGTGAAAACGCCGAATGCTTAATGCCTTACCTCTTCACTCTTCACATTTCACTCTTCACGGCAGCGCGGAGCATCGGTCGCTGCTGTGGCCGCATAATATCTATAAATATCAGACACTTAATTAATGTATACGGCTTGACACCCTTGGCAATGCATGGGTAGCATCCCAGATCTTACGGAGGAGATTCGTTATGAGTGAACAGGATCATGGTGGCATAAAGGTGACGGACAAACGTCGATTTACGGAAGAAGGTGAGAGCCGCGAATCTAACGATCAGGTTTCCGCCACGGCGGACAAGAAGGCTGAGACTGAGGTTAAGGCAGAAGACAAGGTTGAGGCTGAGCCTAAGGTTGAGAAAAAACCAAAAGGCGAAAAGCACGAGTTGCCTCCGATCGACTTTGTGACCTTTATACTCTCCTTGGCGTCGTCTGTTCAAGTGCACATGGGTTTGATTCCTAACCCGGGAACAGGCAAGCCGGAGAAGAATCTGAACCTAGCTAAGCAGACTATAGATATACTGGGTGTGCTGCAGGAGAAGACTAAGGGAAATCTCGAGGAGGGGGAGGATAAGCTGCTCGAGGGTATCCTCTATGATTTGAGAATGAAGTATGTGGAACTTAACAAGTGATCAGATATCAGTAATCAGATATCAGTAATCAGATATCAGTAAAGGCAAGGAGGAAGAATGAGGCGCATTGTAAGTAGTCTAATTGCTATCGCATTTATTGCTAGTATGGCAATGCCGGCGTCAGCAAGTGTCCGGGTGGCAAGCTGGGCAAAGCCCGACGCCATTAAGGCGCGCGGTTCTGCACGCGTGACGAAAGGTGAAGCGAAGGAGATGGCGTGGTTTGATTCGCGTCCTGCATCCTTTGCGGATCTGGCGGAAGAGGTTGGCAGCGCGGTGGTCAACATATCGACTACCAAGAGGATGGGGTCGCCTCGTATGGGGAGACGATCCCCGCGGTTCGGTCCGCGAGATCCGTTCGACAATTTTTTCGACAAGTTTTTCGAGGGGCAGCCGCGCCAGCGTGAGCAGCATTCGCTCGGTTCCGGGTTTATCGTGAGCAACGATGGCACCATTCTCACGAACAGCCACGTGGTTTCCCAGTCGGATGAGGTTCAGGTTGAGTTGTCCGATGGACGCAAGTTCAAAGCCGAGCTTATCGGCATGGATGAGCGCACCGATATCGCTGTCATCAAGATCAAGGGCAATGGCGAGCTCCCGACCGTCAAGCTGGGCAACTCTGACAAAATGCGTGCGGGTGACTGGGTGATGGCTATCGGCAACCCGTTTGGTCTGGAGCAGACCGTTACCGTGGGCGTCGTTTCCGCAATGGGGCGTATCATGAGTGGCGGACCTCTTGCAAAATTTATCCAGACCGATGCATCGATCAATCCCGGAAACTCGGGTGGACCGCTCTTCAACCTCAAAGGTGAGGTGGTTGGCATCAATACAATGATATATGCGGGCGGGCAGGGGATCGGTTTTGCTATCCCTGTCAATCTCGTAAAAAACGTTATGCCGCAGCTCCTGAAGACCGGTAAGGTTGAGCGAGGCTGGCTTGGCGTTTACATTCAGGCGATAACACCTGAACTCGCCAAGGCGTTTAAACTCAAGACAGAGGAAGGCGCGCTTATCGCCGAGGTGTATCAAGGATCGCCCGCAGCGAAGGCGGGTTTTAGGAGCGGCGATGTGATCATCGAGTTCAACGGCAAGAAGGTCGAGTCGCCGACAGACCTGTCAATTGCGGTTGGCAACACCAAGGCTGGGGTCGCCTCCAAGGTGAAGGTCGTTCGCGGAGGCAAAGAAGAGGAGCTGGAGGTTACGATCGGCGAATACGATCAGGATGCCGTTGCGGTTGGCAAGGATGTTCCTGGTGTACCAGGGCGCGGCAAGGCCGACCTGCTGGGCCTGGTTGTGAAACAGATTACGCCGATGGAGGCGACCAGGCTTGATCTGCCAGCCGACTTTAAAGGTGTGGTAGTGCAGCGCGTCGAACCGCATTCATCTTCGGCGCGCAGTGAGGTGCGCAGTGGTGATGTTCTTCTTGAAGTGAACGGAAAGAAAATAAAGACACTCGAGGCTTACCGTGCCACGTCCAAGGATATCAAGGAAGGCGACTATGTCCGCATGCTCATCAAGCGCGGATCTGCGAGCATTTATTTGGCGTTCAAGGTGACAAAATAATCTGCGTAGCTGATTATTTTGTCATCCTGAGCCCGCCATAATTCTTGGCGGGCGAAGGATCTCGCTCTTGTAGCGTTCAGCGTTAAAAAGTTGTGAAAAATCGCCGACATCCGTCGGCGGTTTTTTTATCCACGCATATTCCATGCCGAGATTAAAAAGATTTTCCTTTGTTCTTGCGGCTTGCAGGCGTATGATCCTCTCACTTTAAACGAGTGATCATATGATTATTTCATCGTTCACCAGAGAGCTTTTTCCACTCATCTACGATTAGACATTTACCAACTACGTGTAGTCACTAAACGCCTTTTACGAAAAGGAGTGTTTATGATGTGTGCGTCCGTTGGATATCATTTGTTGCGAAACATAAGGGCAGTAACGATCATTCCTTCCTTTGATAGGGAGTTGTTTCCCCTCATCTACAATTAGATCCCCGCTAGCACAGTGTAGTCGATAAACGCTTTTCTAACGAAAGGAGAGCTTATGATACGTGCGCCATCAGAGAGAGAAGGTGCGTCCAGGTCGGGTTTTCCTGACATTAAGTGCGACCTTGTACCGCAAAAACGCGGTGTGAGTGGGGGATCTTCATACGGCACTGTGACGGGGCAGGTTTTCAAGCTCCCCCGGGCGCCGCTGGCGGCGCTGCCCTATCATGATTCTCCACTCTCGAGAGAGTCCCGCCGCATGACGGTGCCGCTTGAAGGATACGGGCATGCGCTTGACGTTGAACTCGTTGGGGAGATGTTCCAGCCGGTGCGTCTGTCTTCACTCATGAGGATGTGCGACGCTCAGGATGCCATCAAGCAGATAGCATCGTCGGTTGTGTTTATTCGAGGCAGCAAGGGTTCAAAAGGTTGGAGCGGCTCGGGCGTCGTCGTGGACAGGGGAGATCTGCTTAAAAGAGGCGTCGATATTTCCAGTTATCCAGCCGGGGCTCAGTTCATCCTTACCAACGATCATGTGGAGGGCGATGCGGATGGATTGTATGTAACGCTTCCAGACGGCACCGAGATTTCTGCGAAAGCTGCGTTCTCGTCATACAAGACCAAGTTTGAGGATAAGATCGGTGATGTAGCGCTATTGGTCATTGAGCCGGGTAGGAGGATTCCAGCGGCTGACATCGGAAAATCGAGTGATCTCAAAATTGGAGAGCGTATCTACGCAGCTGGGCATCCGCATGGTTTGCCAAACCTCGTTGTTACCGGCGGGCTTGTGACGCAGCCCAAACAGTGGACGGGTGAACCCATCCCCGGCATTCAGACGGATGCGGCGATCAACCCGGGCAACAGCGGTGGCCCCATGTTTAACGATCGGGGTGAAGTGGTGGGTCTCAATACCTACGGCTTTCGCGGTGCGGATAATACGGGATTTGCCATGCCGATCGATGCGCAGCTTTCAATTCTGGCGCGGATCTCGCAGAGGGGAAAGATGGTACGCGGCAAGATACCGGTTGCCTTCAAGTCGCTGACGCTCAAGGAAAGGATCGAACTTGGGATTACCAAGAAGAATGGTTTTCCGGATGAGACGGGTGCGATCGTGAAAGGTGTGGACAACTACAGTGAGGCTTGGATGGGAGATCTTAGGAAGGGCGATCTCATTACAAGTATCGACGTTGTCGATGCCAAGGGAAAAGTTGTGCGCAGCTATGATGTCAACGTGCACAATGGATTTTTAAAGGGAAGGCTTAAAGGGTTTATTCAGGGCTTGAAGCCGGGAACGAAGATCGTGCTCAATACCTATCACCGGAAGGGAGCGGGCAAGAAAGTAAAGTGGAGCAAGTTGGATAAGATAACGATCACGGTAAAAGAGCTGTAAGGGCTTTTTCTGACTTGCTGAGGATGTCGTGATGTAAGCTATTTCCCCGCGTGTCGATCGTTACGACCGCGGGGAAATTTTTTACTTCGAATTCCCACATCGCTTCGGGTGAACCGAACTCTTCCAGGAAATGCACGCTCTTTACCTTCGTGATTTTTTCGGCGAGGAGTTGTGCGGCGCCGCCGATGGCATGCAGGTATATGCAGCCATGTTCTTTACAGGCTTTGGCTGTCTTTTCACCCATGCCGCCCTTACCCATCAGCGCTTTCAGACCGGTTTGTTCGATAATCTTCCACGCAAACGGTTCCTGTCGCGCGGATGTAGTGGGGCCAGCGGCGACGACTTCCCACTCGCCATTATTATCCAATACGATGGGGCCACAGTGATAGAGTGCCTGGCTCTTTAGGGGGATGGGCGATGCATTGCCCTCGTAGAGGTGTTTGCTTAGCAAATCCCGCGCCGTAATCAACGTTCCGTTGATTGCAACGATATCGCCGACGTTCAGCGTCTTCACGACTTCACCAGACAGTGGCGTTTCTAGTATAACCATTCAGCTATCTTCCCATCATTATCGAGCCGTACTCCCTGCCGTCTATACGCCCAGCACATGTATGTCACCGATACGTAGTACGATGCGGGGATTCGGTTGAGTTTGCCGATCAAACATCCGAGCAGTGTCGTTTTGCCGCCAAAGCCCATGGGGCCTATTCCCAACTCATTGGCATCTCTCATGATGTCTTCCTCGAGCTTGCGTAGGACGGCATCCTCATTTGGTTCATCCAGTTTGCGCAGCAGCTGTTCTTTAGAGAATTCATAGCCCGTCGTTCGATCGCCGCCGATGCACACGCCCAGGATGCCCGGTGCGCATCCCTTGCCTTGAGCTTTAACGACTGCATCAAGTATACAGCGGCGTGCGCCTTCGATGTCGCGAAAAGCATCTAGGTGTTTGTCGGGCAGCGCATACTGTGCCGACACATTTTCACAGCCGCCACCCTTGAGCAGGAGGCGAATCTCGGTCTGGTTGCCGGCATGGCGTATGACATGAAATGCCGGCGAGCCGGGGCCTAAATTGTTGCCGCTGTTTTTCCCGGTGATGGGATCGACAGAATTTTGCCTCAGGTATCCCTTCTCGGTTGCCGATCCAATTGCCAGGCAGAATGCCTCGCGGAATGCGTTTTCATCAGCGTCTTTGGGAAGCGTGGCATAGATGTGGATGCTCCCTGTATCCTGACATAGGGGGCGGCCATTTTCCTTGGCGAGTTTGATGTTCTCGACGATTGAATCGAGCGCAAAGCGTGCAGCGGACCCTTTTTCTTCTTCACGCTGCGCGCGCGTGATCGTCTTCTCGATATCCTCGGGAAGTTGGGATGATGTCGTGCGGATGAGCTCCAGGAATGTTTCGGTGTTCCACTGCATTTGGAGCAAACTAGATGAAAGAACGGATATGGTCAACCTTGCTAATGCCCTCCCCCTTTGTAAGGGGGAGTTGGAGGTGGTAAAAAACTGACTCTACCTCCCCTGACCCCTCCTTACAAAGGAGGGGAAATTTTAAACCGTGTCGAGAGAATCCAGATAGGCCAGCAGCTTGTCCAGATTGTCGGTCTGGATAATATCCGCGCCGACATTATCGACGAAGATCGAGTAGTATGAATCCTTCTCTCGATGCCCGTAGCTGTTGACCATAATCTTTATGCCCGCATCGTGAATGAGGTCGATCCTCTCGGGAGTTAAGGCAAACACGTTGGCTACCTCAATGATGAGGGGTTTGAGTGCGACATACTTGTCGATATCGTTCTTGATGGGCCTCACGCGTGCGCGCCAATAGACGTCGGGGGCGAATTCGCTCATGAGGATGGCGTCGGCGTAGTCGTTGACGCCGATGAACACCTGATCCTCCATTTTCTGTGAGCGCACTATCTCCGCTAGTTCAAGCGGGCGACCCATCTTGTCATCGAGGTAGATGATGACGCGGCCCCGCAGGTGCTCGAGTACCTCTTGGAGTGTCGGAATCATTTGGTCCGAAATCTGATAGCGTGAACCGCTTATGGTGAGCTGGCGCAGTTCTGCAAAGGTACACTGACTCACGAGCATCCGCGCGCTGTTGCGCAGGCGTATAGTGCGGTCATGATACACGACCCATTTCCTGTCGCGCGTGAGACGAACATCCACTTCGACGAGATTC